>JGI11705J14877_10000103_pt1 | contig 49911 bp, 54 predicted proteins | sample Etolaghawater15m_FD_14877 | JGI IMG/M metagenome (IMG submission 14877) | reverse complement strand
ACGTGGTGTACCTCAAATCGAAGTAACTTTTGATATAGATGCAAATGGTATTTTAACTGTTTCTTCAACTGATAAAGGGACTGGTAAATCTCAGTCAATCACTATCTCTGGTTCATCTGGACTAAGTGAAGAAGAGATTAATAAAATGGTTCAAGATGCAGAAGAGAATAAAGCTGCTGATGGAGAAAGAAAAGGTATGGTAGATTTAAGAAATCAAGCTGATGCTTTGATCGCTCAAACTGAAAAATCTTTAGCAGAAATGGGTGATAAAATTGATGCAGAAGAAAAAACTAAAATAGAATCTGCAGCGGCTGATTTAAAAGAAACTATTAAAGATGAATCTGCAACAAAAGCGCAGATCGAAGAAAAAGTAAAAGTACTTACTGAGGCTTCTCATAAAATGGCTGAAGAGATGTACAAAAAAGAGCAAAATCCTGAAGCAGCACAAGCTGATGCAAAGAAAAAGAAAGAAGATGACGACGTTATCGATGCTGAGATAGAGTAGTAATACTCTGTCTCACAACCTTTCATTAAAATTTAAAAAGATTAGAGTACAATACCCCATCTTATTTGGGGGATTATATTGACATTTAATCAAGTTAAAATGGCTATTTATGCCACGTATCTTACAAACTACTATGGTTTTAAACTTACAAAAACAAAAGATCCTCAAGAAAAAAAAGCAATTCGACTTGATTATGCTAAAACATTATTAGCTAAACTCAAACTAAATATTAAAATCATTCATAAAGAAAAAATTCCAAAAGATGGTCAATATTTACTTGTGTCAAATCACAGAAGTGTAATCGATCCACTCATTATAGAAATCGCTCTTCAAGATACTAATCTATTTGGTCATTGGATTTCAAAAAAAGAACTTTACAACTCTTTCTTCTTTGGTCTTTTTGTAAGAAACGCAGGTGCGATTCTACTTGATAGGGAAAATGCAAATATGAGTAGTTTTTTTTCTGACATAAAACAATATACAAAAAAAGGTGATTCAATTTTTATTTTTCCAGAAGGAACACGTAACAAGAGTGAAAGAGACCTTGGAGATTTTAAGGATGGCTCTCGCATCATTGCAGTTAAGAATCGTCTCAATATGCTACCTGTATACATACGTTCAAATGCCAATGCCCAACTTATGGACTCACTCGAAGATGGTACTCAAGCCAGAACAATAGAAATAGAAATTGGAAATATTATAGAGTATAAAGATAAATCTAAAACTCTTGAAGAGGCTTATAAAGCAGAGTTCAATCTGAACTAGTCTATGGCTTTTTTTATATGATTATTTATAATATTTAAAATCCTCTTTCGCTTTTTCCCTTGCTCCATAAAAATCCATAATTTCTCCACCAAATTTGCTTTGAAAATCCTGGGCATCTTTTAGAGTAGAAAATGCATACTTACTCACCTTGCTCATTGTGCCTCTTTTCTTACTACCCACTACATAATAAGCTTCTAAAACAGGTATTAATTTTAAAGTTACGACATCTACAACCTTTGGATTTTTCAACTCTATTCCCTCGCCTAAATGATCAGACAAGCAGTGAAGTGAACAGTACTGATACTCTTTTTCATTATATGTTGCACTATAACTTGTTTTATAGTATTTTACTAAATCCATGCCACAAATCACACAATATTGCTTATTTTTTCCCTCTTGCACTAAAATAGCATCTTTCTTGTCCACGGTTTGAAACATTTTATATTTTGTATCTATCGGAGCACTTGTTATCTCTTTAACTTGTTCTTCTTTTTTGACTGGAAGCTCTGAGTGTGTACATCCTGAGACAGAAATAAGTACAGCAAGAGCAGTGAGTATTTTATACATATTTATTCTTCCTTAATATTGACCAATTATACTCTATATTATTAATAAAATAATTAAATCTCACTATAATATAATAAAAAATTCAAGAGAAAATATGAAATCAAAATTCAAAAACTTTATAAAAGAGATTCTGCTATTTGTACTAGTTATGAGCATTTTTGCTAATATATTTAGTTTTTATAAAAGTACGGATTTAAACAAAGAGCCCCTACAACTCAGTGAGGTGCCTCTCATAAATAACAAAATATATACATTCAATCATGAGAGACCAATTTTAATCCATTTTTGGGCTACTTGGTGCCCTACTTGCAAAGTAGAAGCATCCAATATTAATCTACTTTCAAAACACTATGATGTAGTAACATTTGCCGTTAACTCTGGTAACAAAGCAGCGCTCATTGATTATCTTTTAAAAAATGATTTCAATTTTAATGTTGTCAACGATATCAATTCAAATTATTCTAAAGAGTTTGAAATTGCTGCGTTTCCAACTACTTTTATCTATAACAAAAATAAAGAATTAGTTTTTAGTGAAGTAGGATACACTTCTACTATTGGTCTTTTTTTACGGATGCGGTGGGCTAGTTTTTAGCCCTTGCTAGTAAAATCTCTTTGATTTCACTAAGCTCACTTTTTAAATCCTGTATCTCAAGTTTTATTTCATCTTCATGATGATGCATCTCATTAACTACTTTTATCTCCGCATCTTTATTTATCTCTGCCATTGCATCTACGACCACTGCAATAATTAAATTGATCATTACAAAAGTGACAATAAATATAAAGGGAATAAAAAAAATCCAAGCAAAGGCATGTACTTCCATTATAGGCCTTACAATTCCCATAGACCAGGACTCAAGGGTCATAATTTGAAATAGAGTATAAAACGATGCTCCTAAGGAACCAAACCACTCTGGAAAAGTTTCGGCATACAAGCTTGTTGCCATGATTGCAAAGATGTAAAATATTAAAATTAATAATCCTGCAATAGAAGCCATTCCTGGAATAACGCTCACGAGAGCCAAAACAATTTTTCGCATCTGTGGCACAACTGTGATAAGCCTCAATAATCGAAAGACTCTCAAAATTCTTAATATTTCAAAGCCGGCACTTGCTGGGATAAGAGCTATAGCAACAATTGAAAAATCAAAGAGGCTCCATCCATCTTTAAAAAATGCAAACCTATAGGCAAATATTCTAAGAATTATTTCTATACTAAAGATAGTTATGACTAAAAAGTCAAAAAAATGCAAATACTCTCCATAGTTACTCATAAGAGGCTTTGATGTTTCTAACCCCATCGTAATACCATTGATTATTATTAAAGCAATAATAAAGTTCTTAAATATTGAATTTTCAACAAAGTTTATTAAATAATTTTGCATGCTATCTCCTAAAAAATTTAGAAATTTTATCAAAATTTTATAAAAAATAGTGCTATTTTAAGTAGAATTTTTAGAAGTAAAAAGGGGAGTGTTTACATGCGAGTAAACTCGCACGTAAAAGATTAATCTTTAATACTAACAGCGTAGGCTTTTGCTGAGAGAGGAACCCAAGGACGTTTAATATGTCTTGGACGACGTAAAGTATTGCTTGTATCAAGAGGACGTGTTAAATCATCTCTCCAACCTTGATAAATTTTAAAGTTATTTTCATAGTTAACGTAAATGTCACCTATTTTATCACCTGCTTGAGCTGGTTCTAAAATAACTTTTTGGTGCCAACAATGCATACCAGAAATTGGGTCCGGATGAGCAGCTGCCACAGCATTTTGCCATGAACCACTTAATCCGTCCCACCAGATATTTCCACTGTCTCTATTATAATCAGCAAATCTTTCACTATGAAAAGGTGTAATACCTTTGACATATTTAAGTTTACCTTCTTTACCATCCATTTGTAGCTCAGCAGTTGGAACACCAAAACTATTTAATCCAGACGTTCCATTATAATTTTCAATTTTAATTTGTCCACCATCTTTACCAGCATTTTCTGGTGAATGAGCCATGAATTTTGGATCATTCATATTTCTTACAACTGGTTGAGAATCTACTTTTCCATCTGTTACACCGTTAGGAACACTAACAGAATTAACTAGCTTCCATCTACCACCATGATGTGAACAAGCAAGAGTTCCAGGAAGAACACCCTCCGTTGGAACAGCCATTGCTACAAAATAACCTGATTCTAAACCTGTAACACTATCCGTAATTCTTACACGAATCGCATCACCGCGTTTAAAGCCTTGACGCTTAGCATCTGGAGTTGAAATCCAAATAGGATCATGATTTTGTGAAATTTCCATAAGATGCTTGCTATTTGCAGAACGTGTATGGATATTATATGGCAAACGAAATACTGTATTTAATGCATATGAATCTTTTTCAACCATATAAGAGTGATCTACATGAGAAACAATATGTAGCATCTCTTTTTTCTCAGCTGGTGTTCTTGGATAGAATGGAATTGCATACTCTGGCCATTTCCAATCATCTGCTAACCACTCACAAAAGAAATCTAATTTCTTATCTAATGTTGCAAAACCTTCCATTACTTTGCCATCTATCTCTATTGCAACTGGCACTTTGTCATCTTTATACATGCCATCACCATGATGATCTTTAGCATAGATAACACCTGTTCTTGTATCTTTGGAGAGGTCATTTTTATCATATTTATGGCCATGAGATATAAGGTTCTTTCCATCAAATTTAGCTGCTTTTTCTTGTGCAGAATAAATTTTATTCTCTTCCATCCAAGCACCATAATCTCTCATATACTCATATACTGGATACTCTGAGTTAGCATATCTTTTGTCTGCAGTAGCAGTAGCTTTAAGATTAGGCAAATTATCACCAAACGCAGCATCATACCACTCACTAATCGTTACTGGCTTGCCAGGATTCTTTTTAGATTCCCACATAGATTTTATTGTTTTAGTTTTAGCAGCATCTAAGTATATATCGCCTTTAGGATCTATATAGTTAACACACATATCAAACCAGAATTCATTCTCTTCCCAAACTTCACCAAGGCCAGCTTTAATATGAGCTTCTAGTGTAGCACGAGCAGGGTTTTTTGGTTTCCATCCTGCTTTTTCTAAGGCAACTCTCATAACTGGTTGACGGAATGAAGTCCATCTTGCAGGCATCGTAGCCTCAGAGTGCTGATCATGCCTCTCACCAGCTAAACCAACAGGAAGAATATAATCAACATACCAATTAGTCTCAGACCATGTAGGAGATAAATTAAATGTAAGTTCCATTTTAGACTCATCTTTGATAGTCTCAATCCATCTAAAACCATCTGGATTAATCCAAACTGGATTATACATACGGGGAATCCACACAGAGAGCTTCTTAGGAACATTCATCCCCTTAGCAGTCCATTTATTTTGCCACTCAGTATCCGCTAATAAATGCGGCAGTAAAAATGACATCTCGTAAGTTGATAATGGCCATTCTGGCGGCCAAGTAAGTTCATTCCAAGTATCAATTTTTGGAATATCTGACCCGCGTTTTCCTTGTCCAACAGTTGCACTACCACCTTTTCCAGCTACAGAAATAACATGGAAATGGTGGAAAAATGTTCCACCTTCAGGACCAATAGCACCACGAAGTGCTATTGGTAAGAAACCTGTACGGCCACTCATCCAACCACCACGATTTCCAGCAGCTGTTGCTCTCCAAAAGTATGAAGAGATGGCAGTTCCCGCCCAGATAAACATATCATAAAGTTCTTCTAGTTTATGCGCAGGAACATGCGTTTCTTTGGAAACGTGAGCAAGCGTATATGGTGTATAGAGTTCTTTTATAGTATCTAAGAATGCATCAAAATTATTTTTAGTTGGAATTTTTGAGATATAGCCCTTTTGTACCATGTACTCTAAATAAGTTTTATTATCTAAAAATACTTCCCAGTTCATCCATTTTTTAACAAAATCTCTATCTACCTTCCCTTCATTCAAAATTCTTTGCGTCAAATAAAGATAAATTAAAGGCTCAGTTCCTCAGCCATTCCAGCAGAGTTAGACATACGAGGATCCATAACTACAAGTTTAGCACCCTTAGCTCTTGCATCCGCAATAAATGAAGCTGACTGTTGGAAATAGTGACCAGCATCCGCTGCATGAGAGGAGTTAAGGAAGATAAGCTTAGCATTTGCCCAATCCGGAGAACTTCTATCATCATTTGCCCATTGAATAGTTGGTGTACGACCATTCGATGAACAAATATTAGTATGAGAGTTAAATGCATCAGCGCCAAGCGTATGCCATACCTTACCAGTAAAACCATTCTCATTTGGACGACCAACATGGAACATAACAGATTTCTTAGATAAATCATCACCTTTTCTTAGTGTATCTCCCATCTTTTTACCGATAGTAGTCATAGCTTCATCCCAAGTTGTACGAACCCATTTCCCTTCACCACGGGNTGAACCNGGAGCACGTTTAAGTGGAAATGCTATACGGTCTGGATCATACATTTGACTCTGAGTTGCGTAGCCTTTTGCACAGTTGCGTCCGCGAGAAGCCGGATGTAATGGATTACCCATATATTTTTTAACTGTAAAAGTTTTCTTATCAATCCAAGCTGTTAAGCCACAAGAAGCCTCACAGTTTGAACATGCAGTTGGAACAATCATATAGTCATTAACTTCGATTCCATCAGGATTATCTTCGCTTCTAACACCTTTACGGTCTATGCCACCACGTTTCCAGTCATCTCCATCTAACTCTTTAAAGTCAGCCCATTCTTCCATTGGAGGATAGAATGATAATGTATCCGGAGTGTTTGTAAACTTACTTTGCTCTACTGATTCAGCAAGTGCATCTGCTGTAAATATACCCTTAGCAATAGCGGCACCTGCAACACTAAACGCAGCGCCCTTTAAAAATGTTCTTCTACTTTGTAAATACATTTATATTCCTCCCTAGCTCATTGGTAATAATTGTGGAATCATTAGCCAAACATTTTTAACTAAATAAAGACCCACTAATGCTAAAATAGCTGCAAGTTTTAAAATCGATGCAGATTTACTAACACGACTCAATACAATAAATAGCATTGGTAATAAGTAAGCCATCCATTGTCCTAACCAGAACATAACAGTGTACGGTCCATCACCTTTAATATACTCTAAAATAGCTGCAATTTCTTCTGCTTTCATTGGCCCAAATACATATTCTGCCATATAAAGAAGAAATGACATGAAAGCACTTAGTGCTAAAATATTTGATAAGCTTCTGTTAGCTTCCCACGAAAGTTTTCCACCGAATACAAGAATTATAAATGCTGAACCTGAAAGAAGAGCTGCAAAAATCATTTGCGCTGATTCAGTTGGCATTTGCCATAATTCACGAGCTGTACACTGAGACATTAAAGCTGCAGTATAAAGTGTTACAGGAACTGCTAATGCAACTACCCAAGTTAAAGTCTTGTCAAACGCAGCATCATCTTTTTTGATAAGAGATAAAAACGCAAGTAAGAACAATAAACCAACAAATAGAGTAGCCATCCAAGCACCAACCGTAATAGCTGAATTCCAATGAGGATGGAAAAATATATGCCACATTCTAAATGGCTGATGTAAATCTGCTAAAGTAAACAGTAAAAAGATATGTATAAATATAATCGAAACCACAGTTACTGGAAATCTTAATTTCCCAGCTTCGTCTGGATATTTTTTAAGTAGTAGAAAAAGCATAAAAATAACGCCCGTACCAATACTTTTTGCCCACATATTTACTGTAACTAGCCAAGGCCAAACTGTTCCTGGTAATGCTACGTCTAAAGTTACTACAGCATTTGTTGCTGCTAATATTTCATGTGCCGCCATTAGTGGTGCCCTCCTACTGGAAGTGTTGTAATCTTAGTAAACAGAGAGTGTCCATCAACTCTATGAGAAGCAAGTGGGTTAAGAGTAACATTACCACCACCTACATAGTAGTGATGAGGGTTTGTTCCCTTCTCTGGCTTACGCACTTGAACATTGCCTTGATTTTTCTGAATGTACTTAGAAATATTTGATTTTGGATCATCTAAATCACCAAAGATATTTGCTTGAACTGGACACGCAACAACACACGATGGCATCATCGATGAAGCTATTCGATGTGCGCAATAAGTACACTTATCTGCAGTTTGTGTTTGAGGATCGATGTAGATTGCTCCATAAGGACAAGCCATAACACAGCCAGCACAGCCAATACATCTTTCTTTGTCAATATTTACAATTCCATTATCTAAATAATGAAGTGCTGATACTGGACAAATTCTCTCACATGGAGCATTCTCACAATGATTACATCTAAGAGGTGTAAATGTTCTTTTCGTTTCAGGGAATGTCCCGACATCTACATATTTAACACGTAATCTCCATGTACTCAGTGGAACTTCATTCTCCACCTTACATGCGATTTCACATCCTTTACATCCCATACACAGATGTAAATCAACTAGGAAACCTAATTGCATATATTCTCCTTTTAGCCTCTATTAATGGCAAATTTAAGATTTATAACTATAACAAATATCTATTAAAATAAGCCCTTATACTCGAGGTTTCACGACTATTTTATTGAGTTAATGTTAGCTAACAAACCTTAAACTTATTATAAAAATATAAGTATTTTTTGATAAATTTTTTTCTTGGGTAAATTTGGAAAACTTATATTTGATGAGTTTATGCAAGAGATAAAATAGAGTAAAGTAAACGCCATACACCAAATAAATGGTGTATCAAAAAAACTATTTAGTAAGTCTCACTCTAACTGATTGTTCATGGGCAGTTAGTCCCTCTGTGTTGGCAATGAGTGCACACTCTTCACCTATCTCATTGATTCCTTTTTGACTAAATGCAATGATAGATGTCTTTTTCATAAAGTTTTCCACTCCAAGTGGAGAGTAAAATTTAGCTGTTCCGCCAGTTGGGAGTGTGTGATTTGGTCCAGCAACATAATCTCCAATAGCTTCAGGAGTATAATGACCTAAGAAAATTGCTCCTGCATGTTTGACAAGAGGTAAAAGTTCAAATGGAGAGTTGGTTGCAATTTCTAGGTGTTCAGGAGCAATTTCATTCATTAAATCTATCGCCTCTTCCATTGTTTTTGTAACAATAATAGCACCACGCTCTTCTATGGATTTTCTTGCTATCTCTTGACGTGGAAGCTTAAGTAACCAGTTTTCTAGCTCTATTTTTACTGTATCTGCTAACTTCTGTGATGGAGTAATTAAAATAGAGCTTGCCATCTCATCATGCTCAGCTTGTGAAAGTAAATCTATTGCTAAATGATTTGCATTCGCACTCTCATCCGCTAATATACCTATCTCGCTAGGTCCTGCTATCATATCGATATTTACATCACCAAAAACCATTTTTTTTGCAGTAGCAACAAAAATATTTCCTGGTCCTGTAATAACATCTACTTTAGGAATACTCTCAGTTCCATAAGCCATAGCAGCAATTGCACTAGCTCCACCTACCTTATATACTTCACTCACGCCACACAAGTGACAAGCAGCAAGCAAAAGCTCATTTGGCTCATTATCTGGTGTTGGAGTAGTTACAATAATTTTTTCTACTCCTGCAACTTGTGCTGGAATCACATTCATCAAGAGTGATGATGGATACGCTGCTTTACCACCAGGAATATAAAGTCCCGCACTGTCCACTGGTGTTACACGCTGACCTAAAATAGTTCCATTTTTTTCATCATCAAACCAAGATTTTGGTTTTTGTTTTTCATGATACGCTTTAATCCTATCATATGATAAATGGAGTGCTGATTTCAATTTTGCGTCTAAGTTGTCATATGCTTTACTCATAGACTCAGTAGAAATTTTTAAATCTGAATCACTCACTGGTGTCCAGTTATCAAACTTAGCAATATGCTGCTTCAACGCTGCGTTTTTATTACTCTTTATCTCTTGAATAATATTTCCAACTATTACGCTCACATGAGCCATATCCATTCTTCCTCTTTGCAAGAGTTCATCAAACTCACTAGTAAATGTAGAAGAGTTAGTATTAGTAAATATCATTTAGTTTTCCTGGATTTTAAAATATGTCGAAATTATATCTAAATTAAAATTAGGGAGAAATAGATACAAAGTTGTATCTACTGCGCTGTTGTCTCTTTTTGTAAAGATTCAAACTCTGTTTTTACAAGTCCGACAGCGTATAAAAAATCTTGCGCACCCAAGGCTCCCATAAGAGGTTGAAACATTGGCTCACCATCTGGTTTTAAAAACCAAATAGTTGGTGTTCCGGGTCTCCATAAATCCTGAGGCGTATAATCGTTTTCATCAGAATAAGAGATAATAGATATAAAATCTTTATTTAAAGCACTGACAACCTTTTCATCTTTGAGTGTTCCTTCATCCAAAATGACACAATACTTACATGAGTGACGAGAAAATATAAATAAAACTGGCTTATTCTCTTTTTGTGCCTTAGCCATTCCACTTTGAAAATCCTTTTCCCAGTGAATCTCAGTTGCCATTAAAGAAGTTGCAAGAAGCAACATCATATATGTAAATATCTTACGCATGTTTTTTTACCTTTTTTAATAGTTCTTTGGAGCAATCTTCTGCGCTCTTTTTTGTTACATCGATTACTATATCGCAAAGTTCTAAATACTCTGGACGTCGCTGCTCATAAATTTCTTTTGCTTTTTTTAAATCATGAAGAAGTGGACGCTTTGCAAGTTTTTTAGCTGCGTTTGGATGCTCTTTTATACGCTTGATGATCTCATCAAATGGAGAATCAAGTAAAACAACTGTTCCTATTTTTTTAAGGTTTTTAACCTTGTAAAATCCACCGCCAGTTGAAATGAGCGTATTTTTGACACTTTTTTGTAGCCATAATGCAACACTTTTTTCTAATTTTCTAAAATATGCTTCCCCATCAGTTTTAAAAATTGATTTAATTTTTCTATTTTCCATACTTTCTATTAAGTCATCAGTGTCAATCGCCATATAACTTGAGTTTTTTATTACCTCTCGTGCTACGCTTCCTTTTCCAACGCCCATAAAACCAATTAAAATTACATTTTTCATAACTATTTCACTCCTTCATATATACTCGTGTCAAAATCAGGTTTTGTTTTTAAAGTTTTCCTGTAAATAAGCACAGGAGCAACAACATTGTACTCAAGTAAACCCATACTAATTATAAAACTTGCTGCTGAAAATTTTAAAAGTTCAGGCATATAAAACGAAAATATAAATCCGATTACAGAGGCCATAAAAAAGACAAACTGTGCTCTTGCTGCGTTTTTGTTAATCATCTCATTTATGGTTGGTATTGTCATATAACCTCTCGCATTTAAGTGAAACCATACCAGAAATGGAACAATTTTATAGAGCATTCCTATAATAATAGAGATTATAAAACTCCCTATAAGAATTGCTACCATGACTATATACTCATGTTTAAAATACTCATCAAATATCCACAGAAACGACCCCAAAGTTAAAAAAACACTTGCAGATTTCCAATACCATACAGTGACATCTTTTATAGGACGGCGACGTTGAGCAAGCTTAATCCATACTGTTGTAGCAAAGGCCCACACAAATGTTGCAATCCAAATTTTTCCAAGTAAAGAATACTCTTCATAAAAAGCACTCAAGACTAGCCAAAGAAGTAAGCCGCTAGTTATAAGCCAAACAACTCTTTTTTTACAAAATTTTTTAAATTTAGGAGCAACATAAAACATAGGTAAAACTTGAAATGCTACGCCAATAATTAAAATGACCGCAAAGCCAAAAATTCCCCAAACACTATGAACATTTGCGACAATAATATGAATTTCTGATATATCTTTTACAATGTACGAATAGAGTAAAAAAAGCCCCATAAACAGAGTAAAAAATGCAAAAACAACACTCGTTGCAATTCCTTTCACAGTAGCTGTAAAATTTTTAACACTCAAAAGAGATATCGCTATAGAGAAAAGCATTGCAAAAAAGCCTATACCTAGGGTAATAAACGCAGTTATATTAAGAAACTGACTATCTAAAGACATTCCAAAAAGCATACTTAAGGTTCCAATAACTAAAAAAATATATGAATATTTGCAAACCATTCCAACACGCGGTATTTTTGCACCTACTAAAACAGGTAACATTTGCGTCATTGCACCAAGCATTACAAAACCTAAAAATCCTATTGTTAAAGCATGTGTAGCAATAATAGAATCCATAGAAAACCTACTCATTAAAGTATGCGAATCACTTAAAAAAATAAAAAAACCTGCTAAGATACCAAATAATGGAGCTGTTAAAAAAAACCTGATTGGTGCTGCTATAGGTGGTGCCTGTTCTGTAGATAAACCTGCTAATTCCATATCAATCTCCTAATATTTTTCTACAATTAAAGATTCCATCATCCTGAGAATATGATCGGATTCATTACTTAAGTGTTGCTCTGCCATAGGGTATAACATCTGCTCCTCTTTCATGTTGTGTTGCTGCAAAAGAATCATGAGAGTTTCGCTTAATCCAAAAAATTTATCTTTATTGTTTAAATCTATTGCTTCTAACATTTGTGAGATTAAATTTCTCATCTGAGAATGTTCATGTCGCATCATGGCAGTGGGGCCCTGAGTCATTCCAGTTTTTGTTTCAAATTCCAAGAACATAACTCTCTCTTCCATTTGAAAATGTTTTTCTGTCGCCTCTGCAAACATTTCACACAGTTTTTTTGCGCTTACAAGTGATTTAACAGCTTTTTCTTCCATTTGTGCAAATATTTCATCACATCGGCTATGATCGGCTGATAAAAATTCTTTTATTGTAGTCATTACTTTATACCTTGTTTTAAATAATAACTGCATTATATTCAAAAATAATAAAATAGAAATTGTCACAAATCAAGCAGATAGTCATTTAAAGAAGCAAAGTTTTGGTTATCATAATTTTTGATATGATAACCAATTGAAGAATTTTTATTATGAAAATAAAAACTTTGTTAAAAACGCAAGTCCTGAAGCTCCTATATGAGGAACTCCATAAAGAAAAGTTGCAAACACTGTTATTAATAAGCTTTTCTTAAATTTTAATGCAAAAATAATTGAAGAGCCTATAAATGTAGTAGAAAAAATATATAACAATGCTTCTACTAAACCATATGACGGACTATAGCCCACAATTGCGATTGTCAACGTTATGAAATAACTCGCAACAAAGAACAAGACGACATATCTTGATGTGTTATATCTAATAAAGCTCTCAGCAAGATCACAATCCTTAACAACAACCTCCCCACTTAAAAGACTCCGTTTTTTTGCCTTAATTGCCAAATTTTCAAACAATAAAAAAGCGCTGAGTGAGGCTATAACACCTACTATAATTAAGAGTGATAAGAATTCCATTTTTTCCCCTTTTTGAAATAAGATTTACTTATAAAAATTGTAACGTCAAATTTATACTCGATAAATTAATTAATAAAACTAAATTGTTTTATAAATAAATTTTTAATTATAAATTCTTATATAAGAAAATATTTTATCAATATCTTATTTGTTATTTAAACAGCTTTTTACTATAATATCTATCTTTTAATTTAATAGGAAACAATATGAAAAATAAAAATTTTGTAACGCTTGGTTTTGCTTCAGCCACTTTAGCAATTACGCTGCTTTTCACTTCAAATCTCTTTGCTAAAAATTCTCTTGAAGATACAGAAGCTTCAAGACTACAATCCTTAGCGAAATTTACAAAAGTCATTAGTATTGTTGAGAAGTACAATGTCGATGAGATAAGTATTGAAGAGTTAATGGATAAGGCCCTTGATGGTATGCTAAAAAATCTTGATGCGCATTCAAATTATCTCACCCAAAAAGATTATAAAAAACTCAAGGTTCAGACAAGTGGGGAGTTTGGCGGTCTAGGGATTACAGTAGGCATAAAAGATGGTGCGCTTACGGTTATCGCTCCTATTGATGGAACACCTGCAGACAAAGCTGGTTTAAAATCTGGCGATATTATCTTGAAAATAGACGATAAATCGACTATCAGCATGACTATTGATGAAGCAGTTTCATTAATGCGCGGTAAAGTTGGTGAACCCATAGATTTAGCAATAGTACGCAAGGGTGAAAACAAACCTTTAAATATTCATATTGTACGTGGTAATATCACTATTGAATCCGTACATTCAAAAAGAATAGGTGATGATGTTCTCTATATATTAGGGTTGCTAGTTTTGATCAAAAAGTTGCAACGGATGTTGCTAAAGAGATTAAAAAAACGCAAGCGAGCACAAAAGGAATTGTTCTTGATTTAAGAAACAATCCTGGCGGACTTCTTGATCAAGCTGTCGATTTAGTAGATCTTTTTGTTGATAAGGGCGTTATTGTTTCTCAAAAAGGGCGTCAAAAAAATGATGATAAAACATACTCTGCTTCAAAAAGTAAAACAGTAACAAAAGTACCGATGGTTGTTCTCATTAACGGAGGCAGTGCGAGTGCTTCTGAAATTGTTAGTGGTGCTCTTCAAGATCATAAACGTGGGATTATTCTAGGTGAAAATAGTTTTGGAAAAGGAAGTGTGCAGGTTGTCTTGCCTGTCACAGAAGCCGAAGCTATAAAACTTACAATCGCTAGATATTATCTGCCAAGTGGAAGGACTATCCAAGCGATTGGGGTAGAGCCAGATATTAAAGTTTTTCCAGGCGAAGTTACAAATCATGAGAATGGCTTTACTATAAAAGAAGCTGATCTTAAAAAACATTTAGAAGAAGAACTTGTAAAAGTTAATGGCAAAAAAGAAGAAGAAAAAGAAGAAGAAAAAGATAAAAAAGATATAATCACATCAGAAATGATGAATAAAGATATTCAACTAAAAGAAGCTGTAGATATCATAAAAGCTTTAGTAATAATAAAAGGATAATTAGAATGCAAAAAAGAGAGCTGCTGTACGAAGGAAAAGCTAAAAAACTTTTTTTAACTGATGATGAAAATTTAATAATTTCAGAGTTTAAAGATGATTTGACTGCGTTTAATGGTGAAAAAAAATCAAGTGAAACAGGTAAAGGTGCACTCAACAATAAAATTTCAACTGAACTTTTTAAACTCTTAGAGTCTAAAGGAATCCAAACTCACTTTGTAGCAATGATGGATGAGAATCATATGCTCCATAAAAAAGTTGATGTGATTCTAATTGAAGTTATTGTTAGAAATATTGCTACTGGCTCTCTTACTCGTAACCTTGGCATAGAAGACGGAAAAGTGCTTCCTTTTACTTTAGTTGAATTTGACTATAAAAATGATGATTTAGGAGATCCTAAACTCAATGACCAACATGCACTTATATTAGGGCTCGTTGAACACCAAGACGAGTTAGACAAACTACGTCGTATGGCTCGTCAGGTAAACAACATATTAAAGCCTTACTTTGCAGAAAAAGGTCTTAATCTTGTTGACTTCAAACTAGAATTTGGGAAAGACTCAAGTGGTAATATTATTTTAGTTGATGAGATTTCACCTGACAACTGTCGTTTTTGGGACAGCCAAAGTGGTGAAAAAATGGATAAAGATAGATTTCGCCAAGGTCTTGGTGGATTAACCGTAGCTTACGAGCAAGTTTTAAATAGAATCTTAGGAAAATAAAAATGATAAAAGCAGTAGTAAATGTATTTTTAAAAGCAGGTGTTTTAGATTCTCAAGGCAAGGCGGTACATCATGCTCTTGACTCTCTGCATTTTAATAACGTAGCAGATGTTCGTGTTGGTAAGCAGATAATTTTAAAGCTAAATACAAGCGACAAAACGCAGGCACTCAATGATGTAACTAAAATGTGTGAAGAGCTTTTAGCAAATACAGTTATAGAAGACTATGAGATAGAGCTAGTATAATGAAAGTGACAATACTTCAATTTCCTGGGACAAACTGTGAGTATGATACTCAGTATGCCTTTGAAAAACTAGGTGCTACTACACAAATTGTATGGCATAAGTCAGAATCCATTCCTAGTGATACTACTCTTTTAGTTGTTGCTGGTGGTTTTTCTTATGGTGATTACCTCAGAAGTGGTGCTATTGCTAAATTTTCTCCAGTAATGAAAGCAGTTATTGATTATGCGAACAAGGGTGGCAAAGTTTTGGGAATCTGTAATGGTTTTCAAGTTTTAGCAGAGGCTGGCTTACTTCCAGGTGCGCTTAAACGCAATGATAGCTTACATTTTATATCCAAGCACCATACATTAAAAGTTGCTAATAATGACAATATATTTTTAAAAAACCTCGACAAAGATGCTGTTGTAAATATTCCTATAGCACACCATGATGGCAATTACTTTATAGATCAAGATGGTTTACAAGAGTTATATGCTCATAATCAAATTCTTTTGACCTATTCAGATGAAAATGGTAATGTAAAAAATCCTAATGGTAGTGTTGACTCAATAGCTGGTGTTTGCAATAAAGAAAAAAATGTATTTGGTCTTATGCCTCACCCTGAACGCGCAATGGAATCTATACTTGGCTCAGATGATGGTATAAAAATGCTGCAAGGTTTTTTAAGCGCATAATGAAATTTCTTTTACTCTTTGTATTTTTTTTATCTTCACTTCTTGCTAACAAGGTTATTTATCTTAGCTATGATCAAGTGCCCCAAAGAGTAGTAAAAGGAGAGATATTTTCAATCACTCTCAAAGTGCTCTCAACCATTAAAGATTTTCAGGATATTGAATATACATTTTCAAATCATAATGGCTTAGAGATTTTAAATACCGTTCCACACAGAGAAGAAAAAGGGAAGTATTATTATGAAACTTTTTACTTATCGGCTAATGAAAGTGAAGCAAAACTTCCAGATATCGAAGCTTCACTCATCATTTCCAATAGCAGTTCACTTGAAGAGAACTCAACACAAGTAATTGACATAGATGACTACACTTCTGTTGCTATTTATGACACAACCCTCTTAAGTGGTCCAAAACTAAATGTAATTACACTCAATCCTAAAAAAAACTTCTCCAATATCATAGCAGACACTTTTGAGTTAGTAGATTATAAAACAACGAGCTATGATAATCATCACAACATTATTATTTTCGTTGCAACGGCAACAAACTGCAGTATTGAGCAAATGAATTTTCAAAACGTTTTCAAACAAGGAGTTGAATCACTTACTTCTTCGTATTTTGACTCTAGAATTACTTACTATATAGTAATAAATAAAAAAATAGAAAATTTCTCTTTCTCCTACTTTGACTTAACCAAAAACAGGTACATCCCTATAAATATACCTATAATTGTTGATGATGATAGTGTAAGTACACAGAGTGATTTAAAACCTAAAGATCAATCCCGTGTCTTTTTAAAAATGCAAATTGCAGCTAGTGTAGCATTTGTGGGATTTATTTTTATTCTTTGGAGAAAAAGATATCTTTATTTAGTGTTTATATTGCTTCCTCTTATATACATCATCTACCTCTCTATTCCAGCCAAAGACATATGTGTCAAAGAAGCTTCTCATATATATTTACTTCCTGTTACTAATGGCACAATATTTGAGACAACCAGTTCTGAGCAATATTATCAAAAAGAGGGAAACACTCAAGGCTTCGTAAAAGTAAAATTAAAAAATGAAAAAATAGGATGGGTTAAAAATGAAGATATTTGCTCACTTTAACTGGCTTATTTCAACCATCATTATTTTTCTAGCAATTGCTTTATCTATAGTACTCTTTCCTATACTAAGGCGTCCTTATCCAAGAAAGATTTCCTCATGGCTCATTAGATACACTACTTTTTTCTCAACAACAATTAAAGGAGAGGAAGATCCTGCGACACAACTCTTTTTAATAAATCATCAAAGTGATATGGATATTGGTGTTGTAGAAACAAGCACCAAAAAAGATTTAGCATGGGTTGCAAAAAAAGCACTCTTTGATATTCCTTTTTTTGGACTTGCTGTGAGGCTTCCAGAAGATATCGAAATAGAAAGAGAGAGCAAAACATCTCTTGTCAAACTCCTTCGTGCAACAAAAGATAGGCTCAATAAAGGCAGAACCATAACTATGTTTCCAGAGGGTACACGCTCTCAATCAAGCAAAATACTACCTTTTAAATCTGGTGCTAAATTTGTTGCAGATAAGTATCAACTCAGAGTACAACCTGTAGTTTTAATTGACACGCTAAGTTGCTATGACATTAAAAAATTTTACTACAGCCCTAAAAATATAACTGTTATATTTATGGATTCTTTTATTCCAGATAAAAATGATGAAAACTGGTTAAAAAATTTAAGAATTAAAATGCAAAAGGTCTATGATGATGAGCTGGCAAGCAATACTAGCAATAGGTAGTGGTGGCTTTATTGGAGCTATACTTCGTGCTTATCTCAATGGCCTTATATCTCATAAACTACCTCATGATTTGCCCTATGGAACTTTAGGTGTAAACCTTATAGGTAGTTTTCTAATGGGTATACTCATAGCCTATTTTATGTACACAAATATCTTTTCTGTGCACACAAAATCTTTTCTTTCTACTGGTATTTTAGGGGCGCTAACAACTTACTCTACTTTTGCTGTGGAGAGTTTTTTACTTTTAGAAAGTGGCCATATAATTCTAGCTTTGGCCAATGTATCATTAAACGCAATCGGAACTGTCTTTATGGCAGGTGGTGGATTTTACTTGGCTAAGTATATATTAAAATAATCATTATATTTTAATAATCTCATTCGCACACCAAGATGCCAATTCCATGTCATGCGTAATTAGTAATATTCCCATATCATCTAAATGTTCTATTAACATTTTCATAATCTCTAACTGCACAACATTATCAAGAGCAGATGTTGGCTCATCCAAAAGAAGTAGATCTGGCTTCATAAGCATTGCTCGCAAAATAGATGCACGCTGCAATTGTCCGCCAGAGAGTTCGTGAGGGAGTTTTAAAAGAAGTTCATACTCTAAATTGAGACTTTGCAAATAGGAGTCAAGTTGCTCTAAAGAAGCAACATCTTTTATTTGATTTAAAAGAGAATAGCTTGGATGAAAGGAACTGTAAGGATCTTGAAAAACTTCAGAAAACTTAGAGGATTTAAGAGTGCCACTCAATGGTTTTAAATTCTTTAAAATCAATTCAAAAAGCGTGCTTTTACCAGCACCACTCTCACCCACTATTGCTTTGATTTCACCTTTTTTCAGAGTAAGAGAAAGATCATGAAAAAGTAAATTTTCTTTTTTATATCCAAATGAAAGTTTCTCGATTTCTAAAATAACACTCAATTATTGCATCTCACTCTTATTTATTAAAAGAAAAATAGGTTTTTGCCAACTCTTTGTAAAGCATTTCTGGTCTAATATCGCCATTGTCTTCCCAAACTCTTTTCATTACGACATTATCTTCTTCACCATTCCATACTTTCATATATGAGCCATCTTTATAACCATTGTCTTGGCGGAATTGGTTTAAGATGTTTTTTCCTACATAAAGACGATATAGAGTCTCCAAATCAAGTCCACTCATAACTGCTAAATCAAAAAAATTACTCAGCATATCTTCAAGCTTCAGTGCTTCTCGATCCAAAGAAAGACGAATAATATTTTCAACTTTTTCTATAACTGCGTTTTGAAGTGCAAAACTATTACTTTGTGTATCAATCACCCGAAAGCCTGGCATTTGTGAAATATTTATCGCTAAATCTTCTATGCCACCTTTAAAATTTTGAGAGTAATCTTCTATAGCTAAACTCATAATAAAATGCCAAACGTCAACAACTTCTATCTGTAAGTTATCCCAGTCTGGCTCTTGATTTATATTTTTCCAATGCTTCCAGGAAAAGCTGTCAACCATTTCAGCACACTCCATATATATACAGCGTTTCCAGTTAATAGTTTTACCATTTTTAGTAACACCCTCTACCCATTTTTCACCATTTGTAGATTCATTTAATTGCGCTTGGAGTTGCAACATTAATAAAATTTTATCCATCATTTCTCTCTATTTTTAATTAGTTTATTGTATCTAAATATGCTAAAAATCAACTGCTCTCTTTTAAGAGACACCCTCTTGCCAAATAATCTTTTTTCCAAATCCCAAAGTATTATCAGTCATCTTAAAATAACTTACTTTTATCTGCCAAAGCTTTGGCAAGAGTGCTACTGCATATGGAAAATGCTTAAAGTAGAGTTTTTTAAGTTCTACATCATGTAGCACGCTACACTCTCCACGAAACTGTACTCCTTGTATTTTGCCAACTGCTTTTGTTTCGAGTAAAATATTGCCTGCTACATTTACATTGTTTTGTATATGTTTTATATGTGTGGTTTCATTACTGCTTGCAACGACAAATGATTTTTTACTTGCAACGACAAATGATTTTTCCCCGCTTGAATAGGCATAAAACAGACTACAAACACTAAGCTCTTCAAAGTCTGTTGTTGCTAAACTCATCACATGATGCTCTCTTAAAAATGCTTCTATTTTTTTTAACATAATTGACTCCAGAGTATATACTCATAAAGATTCATAATCTCTTCTCCAGAGCTAGTTCAAGTACTCTTACTACCTTTAACATCTTATCACGAGAGAGTGCAAAATTTAGACGCATAAACCCACTGCCTTCTTTGCCGAAACTTATTCCTGCGTTGAGTCCTAACTTTGCTTCTTTAACAAAAAACTCTCTTAGCTCCTTATCTTTAAGACCCATACCTCTACAATCAAGCCAAGCTAAGTATGTTGCTTCAATCGGAGTAAGCTTAATCATCTTGGGGGGGCATCTTATAATTACCCTCTAAGTGTGGTTTTAAATCCTCAAGCCAAACTTTTCCATTTCTATAAGCACTCTCAAACGCAACATGAGATAAAACAGTTCCCTGCGCGAAGTGTACACGCTTATAAACTTCTAAAAATCTCTCTCGTAAACTTTTGTTTGGTATGGCAACACTACTCATTGCAAAGCCAGCCATATTAAATGTTTTTCCAACTCCGATTGCTGTTATTGTAATATTTCTAGCTTCTTCATTTAAAGATGCAAAAGGTATATGTTTGTTTGGTTTATAAACTAAATCAGAATGTATTTCATCAGAAAAAACGACTATATTATGTTCTAAACAAATTGCTAAAATCTCCTCAAGTTCATCACGTCGCCAAACTCTGCCAACTGGATTATGTGGTGAACATAGAAGAAGCAACTTCGTGTTTTCATCTATTTTAGATTTTAAATCTTCTATGTCAAAAGTGTAAGTTCCATCACTTTTTTGTTTCAGTGGATTTTTAAGAACCTTGCGTTTAGAGTGAGTAACGCTATGAAAAAATGGTGGATAAACAGGTGTTTGCACTATTATTTTGTCATCTATTTCACTAAACGCAGTTATAGCAACACTCATGCTCGCTACAACCGAATGAGAGTGGAGCATATCTTCAAAGTTCAAAAGTAATACCATGCTCATTTTTCATCCACTCTATCTGAGCATTAAACGCAGATTTTGGCACATCTTCATAGCCTATTATAGGATGTTCTAATCTCTGGCGTACTGCGTTTAAAACAAAATCTGGTGTATCAATATCCATATCTGCAACCCAGACAGGCTCAAGATCTTGAGTTCCAAAAAGCTCTTCTCTTAAAGTATACTTCTCTGCGTTTGTATCTTTTCTACATGCAGAAGCTCGAAAGTCATAATTTACTTTTTTTTCCATACACTTACCTGCGAAATTGTATGCTGATATTTTCTAGCCGTTTCTTTGATAACAAACTCTAGATCTTGTAGATGAATCAGCTCGAACTTCTCAGCCAAAACATCTTTTAGGGCATCGATAGTTTTTATCTCATTTCCATCTTTGTCTACTTTGCCACCAAGCCAAAACTCTTTTTCTGTAGAGCTCTCTTGCCAAGTGTAAGGGGATGTTATAACTAAAACGCCATCTCTGTTTAAACGCTCATTTATTGTGTCCAAAAAGAGTCTTGGATTATAAAGTCTGTCTATGAGGTTAGTTGCCATAACTAAATCATATGCATTAAAGTTTGCTTTCATATTGCAAGCATCACCTTGCCAAAAAGAAACTTTGTCTTTTAATGACTCATATCCCAACTCTTCTAGAGTTACTTTTTTCTTTGCTATTAAGTCGCCCTCTTCTTTTGAAGTAAACGCAACATAACCATCATCTTTTAGTTTTGCACCCACTTGAACAAAACGAACAGAAAAATCAATCCCCTCTACTTCATCAAAGGTTTTAGCAAGCTCGTAAGTTGCACGTCCGGTTGCACATCCCAAGTCCAGTGCTCTTTTTTTATTTACAGTAAATTCTGATGCTATTTTTGCACACTCTATAGCAAAATTTTTCACTCCAAAATTTTCATCTCCGTATTGAAATTCACAATACTGAGAAACTAAATCATCACTCTCATATATATCTTGCACCTCGGCATCCTTTGTATTTGAAACTACGTATCTAAAACCTGCGTTTTGATAAAAATGTTTTCTAAACGCATATCTTGAGTGTTTCATGATTAAGTTTCCACTACTCGCCCATGATGAACCAAGAATCATCGCATGTTTTTCATCAAATGTCGGAACAGAAAAATCATCATATGCTTCATGAATTTCAAAACCCTCAAAGCCTCTTATCGGTGTTCTGCTCCATTGCCACACATTGCCGACTACATCATAAATTGTTTTACCATTTTTTGTCTGAAAACCAAACTCATCTACGGGACATGAACTCGCATAATGATAAAAATCTAAATTTGCACGACTCTCATGAAATGTTGGAATATCCTCTATGGCTGTTTCATTATAAATTGCTCTATATTCAGCCTCACTTGGAAGTTGATATATCAGACCATCCTTCTCACTTTTGTATCTACAAAAAGCTTCTGCTTCGAGTGCGTTTACATCAACAGGCCAATTCTTTGGCATATCTATAACAGACGTCAAAGCTCTATATTTAAAGATACCATTTTCTTCAACCCAAAAAGTCGGATGAGTCGCTTTAGTAATATCTAAAAATTTTCTACCCTCATCATCCCAGTAGTTTTCATTTTCATAACCGCCCGCTTTTACAAACTCCATAAATTCCTCGTTACTTACTAAAAATTTTGATGCTTGAAAATTTTCTACATACTCTTCATAAGTTCCATACTCATTGTCCCAGCCATATAAATTATGCGTTTTATCTTTTCCTAGTTTAATTGCAGCTGCGTTAATCTCTACTAAAGAGTTTGGCTGCGTAGATCCGCTGCTTTGACAAATGCTAAACACTGAGACATCTTGAACTAACTCTATTGGCATTTGCCTATGGAGTACTAAAGATGTTTCTATATGTATTCTCTCGTGTTCAATCCCCATGAGTATAATCCACATAGGGGAATCATCTGTAATTGGCAAAGTCATAGGCAGAGTAGTAATCAAATTATCAATTAAATCTTTGACTTGAGTCCTATAAGCACGCACCGCATCAAGTTTAGGCCACACATAATTTGAACCATCCATATCATCCCAAGACATTTCATCGACACCTACAGCGAAGATAGATTCAAAGTCTGCGTTTATACGTTTTTTTATTATTTTCATATAGATTAGTTTATTTATAAAAAAAGTTGCCGTATGTCCAAAATAAAATATCATAGGGTGGCGAGTTAGTTCTGATTTTTCATAAAAAACTTTATCATTTTTTAAAACTTCAAACACTTTTTCAAAGAGCTCAAAAGTATTATGAAAATACTCTCTTATCTCTTCACGCTTTTTTTCTACGTCACTCCCATTAAGGGTAACAGAATATCTACTTAATTTACTCAAAAAAAACCTTTAAATTTGTTATAATCATTATATGAAAATTTATCAAACATCTTTATTAAATAAATTCCAAAACCTAACACATGCCTTTAGCACTAAGGATGGAGGTGTAAGTTTGAAACCTTACAGCTCTTTAAATCTTGCGTTTCACGTAAAAGACACTTCTCTCAATGTTCATAATAATCACACTCTCTTAGCTAATAAATTGTCTTATAATAAAAACAAACTGATACATATGAAACAAATTCATTCAAATATTGTTCACATTGTAAAAGATGAGGATTCTTTTGACACTCCACCAACATGTGATGCACTCATTACAAACAAACGCAATACTCCACTTATGGTTATGGTAGCCGATTGTTCGCCTATTTTATTTTATGATGATACTCAAAAAGTTATAGCAGTAGCCCATGCAGGTCGACAAGGTGCTTTTAAAAATATAATTAAAAATGTACTTGATTGTTTTGTCAAAGATTTTAAGTCAAATACAACTGATATTCATGTTTGTATAGGTCCTAGTATCGGTGAATGTTGTTATGAAGTTGGCCAAGAAATATATAAAGAAACTAAAGAGCTAGAACTAGAATATGCAATGCAAAAAAAAGAAAATTCTTACTACTTGAATGTAAGTAAAATACTCCAAACGCAGCTAAAAGAGTCTGGAATTAAAAAAGAAAATATAGAAATATCTGATGAGTGTACTTGTTGCAAAAATGACAAGTACTTCTCATACAGAGCAGATGGAGTGAGTGGAAGATTTTGTGGGCTTATAAAACTAAACTGACTCTTGAACTTTTTTAGCCAACTGTTTTGGTAAAAGGCCTAATGACTCCTCGACAAGTTTTGTATTTCCATGAGTTATAAACTCATCACCGTATTCAAAACTTGTCACTTCTACATTGATTATTTTTTCCTCAGCCAAAAATTCTGAGATTGCCGAAGCAACACCTCCCATTTTAGAACTATCTGAAAATACAAACCATTTTTTATGCTTTTTAGCCATATTTCGAAGCATTTCTTCATCTAATGGTTTTACAAAACGCAGATCTAAAATACTGACCTCTTGCTCCATAAGTTCAGCCGTTTCATACGCACGACCAATACCATTTCCATAACCAATAAAAAGTATATCACTCTCATTTGAGCGTAGTAATTGAGACTTCGCCAGCTCAAACGCAGTAGATTCTACTAAATCAGTCTCTATGAATGAGCCTCTTGGATAACGAAGAGAACACGGATGTTCATACTCTGATGCAAAGGCCATTGCTTGGTGAAATGATTTTTCATCTCTTGGTGCAAATAGTGTCATATTTGGAATGGCTCTTAAAAAACTAATGTCAAATACACCTTGATGTGTTTCACCATCTTCACCTACAATTCCTGCACGATCAAGTGCAAACACAACCGGTAAATCCATTAAACACGTATCGTGGATAACTTGATCATAGCCACGTTGAAGAAAAGTTGAATAAATAGTACAAAATGGTTTAAAACCTTCTTTAGCCAAAGCTGCCATTGATGTTACAGCATGCTGCTCAGCAATAGCAACATCCCAAAATCTCTCTGGATAAGTCTCCATAAGTTCACTCAGCCCTGTTCCACTTGGCATAGCTGCAGTAGCGCCGACAATTTTTTCATTATTTTTTGCCAAGTGCATTAAAGATTCTGTATAAATTTGTGTCGCACTTTTAGTAGAACTTTTTTTAGAACTTGCTCCATTGCTTAAATCAAAAGGACCAACACCATGCCATTTTTCTTCTTTTCCCTCAGCAATATTATAACCCTTCCCTTTGAGTGTTTGCGCATGGATTATTACTGGTTGACCCATTTTTTTCGCAGTTTGTAATATCTCAATTAGTTGGGATAAATTATGACCATCCACAGGACCTATATAATTTATACCCATCTCTTCAAACATAATACCTGGAGTTATAAGTTTTAATCCCTCTTCCATGCGTTTTGCAATATAGTGCGCACCCTCACCGAAGTTATCTACAAAACTCTCAGTTGTTTTTTTAAATCTTTGATAAAATGGAGATGCCATAGCTGAACTCAAAATTCTACTAAGCGCCCCAATAGGTTTAGCAATACTCATTTCATTATCATTAAGTATGATTACCATCGGGTATTTTCTATCACCAAGCTCATTTAAGGCTTCATACACCATGCCCGCAGTCATTGAGCCATCACCAATCATTACAACTGGAACACGACTCTTTTGCTCTTTTTTTAAAGCAATAGCTTTTGCGGCTCCAACACCTAAAGAGATTGAAGTAGAGCTATGTCCCGCTACAAAATAATCATCATCACTCTCGCTTGGTTTTGTATATCCGCACATGCCATTGAACTGGCGTAATGTGTCAAAAGCATCCCATCTGTCTGTAAGTAATTTGTGAGCATACGCCTGATGAGAAACATCAAAAATAAAGGGGTCTTTTTTAGAATCAAATACTTTATGCATAGCTACAATGATTTCTGTTGCGCCTAGAGTTGAACTCAGATGGCCACCATTTTTACTTACAACTCTTAAAATTTCTTCTCTTATTTCTTTACAAAGAGTTTCTAACTCTTTTATGTTTTTTGATTTAATGTTCATTTGTACTCAATTTACTTAAAACAGTTTTTTTAATTCTTTCAAATTTGTTTAAAATTTCTGCTTCTCTATTTCCAGCATCACTTAAAGCGATAACTCCACCTATACTAACCGTATGATCTGAAACAACCGCAACATTTTGTAATGAATCTACTGCTTCTGATAATACTCCATAATCTTTAGGATTAACTTTGAGTGTCAGCTTAGATGCACTCTGTAACTCTTTTATAAGTTCTGTTGCCCCACGTGTTGCAATCTCTGATGAAGAGAGACTAAGCTCAACACGAAGCACCTCTTTTGCAATATCCAAAGCTGTGCTGAGAAGTTCATTTTTGAGTACCTCTAAAGTAGTATCAAAGCCGTGAGAACTCTCTTCAAGCCGCTTCACAAAAAGAGTAAACTTCTCTTTTTGCTCATGAGTCACCAAATTCTCATTTTTAAGAACCTCTTCTTCATGCTGCATTTGTAGTTTTATAAATTGCGAGTAGATGAGATCATTTTTATGCATCAAGGCTTCAATAAAAGAGACTTGTGAGCGTGTATGAAAACCATCTACTTCTGAAGAAATACTCTTAAAATTATATTTTTCTACCTGATGCATTACTACCGAATCACTTGCTATTACTCTTACCATAACTACTCTATTATCTCTTCATTTAAATCCATTTCAATAGTTCCATTCTCCACTAAAGCATGAAAAGATGCAATTATTTTTCTCTGAGCCACTTCAACATCTTTCATTTTTACAGCACCAAGAAACTGCATTTTCTCTTCAAACGCAGCTGCTCCTCTCTTGCCCATAGCAGAAAAGAATTTTGCTTTGAGCTCTTTTGATGCTGATTTGAGTGCCAACATAAGTTGCTCTTTTGTAATACTTTTTAAAACTGCTCTTATTGCGTTTATGTTCAAAGACGCCATATCTTCAAACGTAAACATCATCTCTCGTATTAGAGCTGCCATCTCTTCATCTACCTGCTCAATTTTAGCAAGTGTAGACTGAGAAGATTTTACACTCAGAGTGTTAAAAATATCTGCAACAGCACGGATGCCACCGATTTTTGATTTGTTTGATGTGAGCAATTCAATTTTAGACTCAAGAACTGCAGCAACTCTTACGAGAACTGAAGGTGAAATATCACCAATCTTTGCTAGCCTCATAGCAACTTCGCTTCTTAAGTCTTCACAAAAATACTCTAGAGTTTCAGCAGCTCCAACAGTATCCATATGTGCCAAAATAAGTGCAATAGTTTGTGGATGCTCTTTTGCAATCATCTCTGAGAGTTCTTGGGGTTTAACCTGAGAAAGAGATGCAAAACGCTCGCTTTTTTGTATGTTTTGTGAGAGTTGGTCCATTATTTTTTTAGCTTTATCGGCTCCAAGTCTCTTATACAGAAGTTCTCTTGCGTACTCTATGCCGCCAGAACTCATCTGCTCACCTGATTGAAAAGCAACATAAAACTCTTCTAAAATTGCAGCAGCATTCGCTTTATCTATCCTCTTCTCGCTCGCTATATATTTTGAAATTTCTGTCACAGACGCAACGTTCATATGAGTAAAAATAGCAGATGTAGCATCTTCTCCAAGCTGTAGTAAAAGTATGGCAATTTTCTCTCCTACATCTCTTTGATGAGCGATTGTTGCCTTACTTAAACAAAACTCTAGAATTGAGGCTATATCTCTAGGAGTATTCTCAGCCATCTCTTTTACTTTCTCTAGAGTAATTTCATACTTGAGTGCCTCTTCACTCAGCTCTTTATCAAGACTGAGTTGCTTGTGGATTTTTTGACGCATTTCTTGAGCTTTTTGTTCTAAAGTTTGTGTATCACCCTCAAGAGCAAAAAGAGATTTTTTTAGCTCTTCTTCTTTTGAAACCTCAAGCATACGCTCTGCAAAGGGAGCGATAATTTTTTTGTAAAGGAGCAAAAGCAGTAAAAATGCAAATATATATTCCAAAAGAGACGAAAAGGGTTTTATATATGTTTGGTTAAAGGCAAGGAGTTTAGAAAAAGTGTCTGAAGTATATCTACTACTATCTTTTTGAAACTCTACGTTAAGAAGTGTAATCTCATCACCTCTATTTTTATCTATTCCTATTGACTGGCAAATGAGTGCATTTAATGCTGCTAAATCGGCCGCATCTAAAGCTTGATTCTCTAAGCCTTTTACTTGCGTCCCATCTTCATTCAAAATAAGTCTCTCTTTACCATCAACCATCACAGCAGCCGTAATTCTTGTTATGTTTTGTGTGGAAAAGCCATATTCTATGTTAACAGCAGCAACTACCTTGTGCTCTCCCCCCACAAAAGGTGAGACCACTTGAATAATTTTTTTGTGTTTCTTTTTTTCTTCTTGGTGTTTATACTTTTGGTGCATCGTAGAGAGTTCTGCACTTTGAGCCATTTTATCCTCAAGTGCATGAAAATGTTTTATTGTAGCAATATCTGTACTACTCAGTGTATTGAGTGCTGAATTATTTTTGTTTGAAATTTTTTTCTCATCTGGATAAATAAATAAAAAGAGTACAAAAGATATCATTCCCACAAGAGCAAATAAGAACATAGTCTTTTGCTGCTTTGTTAGCTTCGTATAAGCGATAGCTAAATGTGAAAAAAGTATCTTAAAATCCATTAATCTCTCATTCTTTTATATTATTTCTTTCATTAGCTCAAAAAAGCGAGTATTTTGCTCTTTTGTTCCAACTGTTACACGAATTGCATTCATTTTGTAAGTACTTAAATCTCTGACAATCATCCCTTTTTTTAGAAGTGCAAAAGCCAAATCTTTAGAGTTTTGGTTTGCATTTAAACACAAGGTAACAAAGTTTGTATAGCTGTTTATTATATCTATATTTTCAATCTTTGCGAACTCTTCATAACGCTTCATCTCTTTAAAACAGTCTGCAACAGAGCTATTTACAAATGCTTCATCCTCCAAAGCAACACTTGCAGCTTCAAGTGAAAGTGTTGTTATGTTAAATGGAGGACGAAGCTTATACAGCTCTTTTATAATTTTTGAACTTGCAATACCATATCCAACTCGCATTCCACCAAGACCATAAGCCTTTGAAAAAGTACCTAAATAGATCACATTTTCAAATTTTTCTATTAATTTTTTAGGATCTACTTTTTTAGTCTCATCTTTAAATGCACCGTATTCCATATATGCACCATCAACTACAACTAAAGTATTTTTGTCAATCTTAGAGATGAAGTCAAACATTTCTGCTGCGTTTATAGCATCACCTGTTGGATTATTTGGAGTACACAAAAATATAATATCTGGATTTTCACTCTTATATAGTTCATAGAACTCATCTAAATTATGCTCCTGGGATGCTGTTTTAATAATCTTTGCACCAACATGTTTAGCGTAAATCTCGTACATTGCAAAAGTTACACTGCTGATAAGTATTTTAGAATTTGTATTTGCTTTTGCATGCATCAAAAACTCGATCACCTGATCACTACCACTGCCAATGATTAAATTGTCATCTGCAATATCAAATCTTTTTTGGAGTGCTGTTTTCAACTTTATCATTGAATCATCAGGATAGAGTGCCATCTTTGTGATGATGTTACTTACTGCGTTTTGAACTTTTAGGGAACATCCATGAGGGTTCTCATTGGATGCTAGTTTTATGATATCTTTTGGGTCAATTCCAAATTCACGAACAACGAGTTCTATTGGCTTACCAGCCTCATATGTAGTAATATTTTCTAGTTTTTTATTAAATTTCATTTTTATCCCTTGTATAGCTTATTCGCCCTCTAAATTTCAAATAAAACATTAGTCTTCACCTTTCACATAGCTTCCTAGCCACGTAACTTCACCCTCATGTTTTGAGAGTACTTTTTGGATATTTGCATCATCAATATGACCATAAAAATCTATGTAAAACCAGTAACCAAAACCACCTTTATCTTTTGATGGACGTGATTCAATCTTAGAGAGATTTATCTTCTCATCATCAAAATCTTGTAGAAAATGAACAAGAGAACCTGCTTCAACTGCATCTACTAAACGCACCAAAATAGATGTTTTGTCATGTTCACTTGGCAGGTTTTTAAAATCACTCAAAATTACAAAACGTGTTGCACTGTCATGTTCATCTTCAATATTATCAAAGAGAATCGGAATGCCATAAAGTTTTGCAGCAATTCGTGAACAGATTGCGCCTACATTTGGATCTTCCGCTGCAAGAATTGCTGCTTTTGCAGTTGATTCAACGGGAATTTGCTCTACGTTTAAAAAGCCGTGTTGAGATAAAAACTCTCTACACTGCCCAAAACCCTTATCTTTTGAGTAGATTTTAGTAATATCTTCTAATCTTCTAGCCTTTGTCGCAAAAGCCATATGAATCGGCATATAGAGTTCCGCTACAATTTTTACAGAACTTTTTGCTAATAAATCAAGAGTTTCTCCAACAATTCCATCTCTTGAGTTCTCAATAGGGACAACTCCAAACTTAGCACGTCTAGATTCTAATGTTTTAAAAACTGACTGGATTGAGCCAAGTGAAAGATAATCACTCATTCCACCAAAACGACTCTCGGCTGCTTGATGGGTAAAGCTTCCCTCAGGTCCAAGATAAGCAATACGTTCTGGTAATTCTAAATTACGTGCGACTGCAAAAACTTCTAAAAAAATAGCTTCTATGGCACCTTTATTAAGAACTCCATCATTCTCTAAAGAGAGTTTTGTCAACCTGTTAATAATGTCTTTTTCACGTTCAGGTCTATATACTGCCGTTCCTGTATCATGTTTTATTTCACCGACCCTTTCAACAACTTTCATGCGTTTATTAAGCAAGAAAAGTATCTCATTATCAATATTGTCTATTGCATTTCTACAATCATCTAAGGTTTTCATATTGCCTCCAAAATATCTTGCATATCTGCATATACAAGATCAGGTTTAAGTTCTTCTTTTAAAAATGGCACTATTTCATTCGCGCTTTTGTATTTTCCACTTGTTACAAAAATAGTTTTTATACCAAGCTCCTTTGCTCCGCCTAGGTCACCTTTTACATCATCACTTATCATTGTAATATCACTAAATACAGCATCTGCATTTTGTTTTTTAATTCTCTGCAGAGACTCATTATAAAATGCCACACTAGGTTTTCCAACGACCGTATAAGAGCATGAAGTTGCAAACTCTAAAAGTTTGAGTACAGCTCCAACGCCTGGATATCTTTTATTGTTCTTGGCATAAATAGATGTCTCATGCATACCAACCAAAGATGCTCCACTTAAAATAAAATCAATCATCTGAGCATATTCTTCAGAAGTAAAATCTTCTTTAATGGCGACAAGAACAGTTTTTGGATTCTTATAATCCAAAATGTAACCCATACTTACTAAAGTATCTAAAAAATCTTTTGCACCATAAGCGGCCACAGCTTCTTTTTCTACATGAGATTCTAGCAGCATTAAAGGATCAAGGTACTTCTCAAAGTTAAAATGAAAACCGATAGAATTCAGATAAGCATAAAAATCTTGTGAAGATTTTTTAGTGTTGTTTGTAATAATCATATAGGGAGTCTGCGTTTTATTAAGCATATCAATAAATGCAATACTACCACGAATTGGGGATTTGTCAGCATCACTAATCAAGGTACCTTGAACATCAATAAAATACAATTTATCTCTCCAAAAATTCTTGCTCAAGAGCAATTAAATCTTCAAACTCTTCACGTTTGCGAATAAGTCTAGCGTCTCCTTTACTAAGAGCCACTTCTGCGCTGCGACCACGGGTATTGTAGTTACTTCCCATACCAAAGCCATACGCTCCTGCACTATGAATCACAAGAAGATCATTACGTGCCAACTTAGGAAGCTGATAATTTTTTGCAAAGAAATCACCACTCTCACAAACTGGGCCAACAATATCTACTGCTCGTGTCTCACCTACACTCTCTGTTAAGGCTTCTATCTTATGATAAGCACCATAAAGAGCCGGACGAAGAAGGTCGTTCATAGCACCATCAACAACGATAAACTTCTTCTCTCCATTTTGCTTTTCATACAGCACTTTAGTTAAAAAATATCCTGCATTTGCTGTTAGAAATCTACCAGGTTCACAAATAATTGTTAAATCCAAAGCCTTTAATGTACCCAAAATTGCTTGCGCATAATCATAAGGTTTGATTGTTGTTTCGTCATCGTACTTAATTCCGAGGCCTCCACCAATATCAAAAAACTTTAAGTGGATTTTTATGCCCTCAAGAGAACGTACTAAATCTGCTACTATCTCAGTAGATTCACGAATAGGCTGGAGTTCTGTAAGCTGAGAACCAATATGAAAATGAATGCCAACAGGGTCTAAAAATTTAGAATTATTTGCAATGATATACATACGTTTTGCAGTTGAGAGATCTACTCCAAATTTATTATCATGAAGTCCTGTAGAGATATATGGATGCGTTTTAGGATCTATATTTGGATTCACTCTAATACTAATGCGTGATTTAGTATCTAACTCTTTGGCTATTAACTCCACACGGCTAAGTTCAGCTTCGCTTTCTACGTTGATGTAGAGAATGTCTTTTTCTATAGCTTCACGAATTTCATCATCACTTTTTCCAACACCCGAAAAAATAATTTTATACGCAGGGATTCCTGCTAAAAATGCACGACGAACTTCACCAATAGAAACGCAGTCTGCACCACTTCCCATTTTAGCAAAATGCTGTACAACACTCAAATTTGAATTTGCTTTTACCGCATAAGCAACAATAGACTTTCTACCTTTAAAAGCAGCCTTTAACTCTTCAAACTGTGCACTCATATAGTCAAAGTCATATACATAAAGTGGCGTTTTGTATCTGCTTGCTAACTCTTTAAAATTAATCATCTAAAATTTCCAAAAATATTTTTAAATTATTCTATCTAAAAAGTACTTATAATCGTCTAAGACCTTACTAAGCGATACTTTCTCCACTGCCTAAACGCTATTAAAAAAAGCACTGTAATTGGTGCAATTACACCCGCTTCGCTTGAAATTGTTTTGTTGTTTGCCAACTCAATAAGCATAAATAAAATTCCCCATATCAAAAGAGTCGAAAGAATAGCACTAAAACTAAAAAGTGACACGTTTAAAAATCGTACACTTATAGGCACAAAGAAAAATATTATAATGATTAAACAAGGAACAAAGAGTGGATAAATAAATATTTTGTAAAGGGCGCCTTTAATACTGTTTGTATTAATGTTCTGCCCATCAAGCAATATGAGTGCTTCTATTGCATCAGAAATAGTAAAATTTACCTTTCCCTCATAAACTTGGTTGAGCATTTTTGGCTTAAAGCCTTTGAGAATATTTAGTTCCTGAGATTCATTGACCTTTATTCCTAAAGAAGCAAAACTTAAGTCATCTGGCTTGATAATAATATCAGCATCCTTAATATGCCAATACTCATTTCTATAAAAAGCTTCCTTAGCTACTAAAACTTCTTTTAACGAGCCATTTTCAACACTAAAAACACGAATACCTTCTGCTTTTTGCATCAAAGGTAACATCTGAGAAAAATAGACATATTTTCCCTTATAAGTAAAAAAGAGGTCTCGCGTAGGACTCAAATATTGTGCATTATTTCGTATGTTTTTTGACAACTCATCTGCGCGTGAAAAACTAGGCAGAGAGTGCAGCGCTATAAAGAGAGTGATAATTACAGCTGAAACAGCAACAAATGGGCGCAATACATCTACTCTGGAATAGCCTAATGAGTAAAAAGAGACCAGTGCGTTGGAGCGAATTAAAAATATTTTTGTTGATATCATAGAAAAAACAAGTGCTAAAGGAAGGAGTGTTTCAACAGCAAAAAACGATTTATAAACTAAATAAATGAGTAGTAAATTTGCCGATTTAGAGAGTTTTTCTGCGTTTTCCATATAGTCAAAGCCAACCATAAACATCACTAAAGCAATAAGAATAACCATAAAATATTTAAGGTAATGTAGGGAAATATATTTAAATGCTAACATGCTTTATTTTATCTCAAATTTTTTAATGGTATACTTGGAACTCGTCTCTTCTAGTGAATTTTTTAATAAAAATTCTACTGCCTTGCATGCATGTGTAATCCACTCAGCAAGATATTGTGATTCTTGTGTATCAAAATTACTTAGTACATAGGAAGAAACTTCCCCTTTATACTCAGGCTTGCCAATCCCCATACGCACTCTGATATATTCACGAGAAATTTTTTCATCAGTAGATTTCAATCCATTATGCCCGCCATGGCCGCCACCGCGTTTAAAACGCAGCGTCCCAAAAGGCAAGTCTAAATCATCATGTATTACAAGCACCTCTTCTATCTTATAGAATTTCTTCACTGCAAGAATAGAGTTGCCGGATAGATTCATATATGTCAGTGGTTTTAATAAAAAATGATTTTCAAATTTGAAAAGTTCACCTTGAAAAGATGTAGAGGAGAGTGTTTGTGCATTATAAAGCTTGACAAGTGCATCAACAACCATAAAACCTATGTTATGACGAGTTGATTGATATGTCGGGCCAGGATTACCCAGTCCGACAATAAGCATGATTACTTCGCTTTAATAATACTTATTAGTGCCACACGATCAGCATCTAAAATAGTAACATTTGGGATTTCTGATAAGTGACGTACTAGTTTAGAATCACCAGTATCCATTGCTCTAACATCAATTTCAATTGAATTTGGAACATTTTCAATTGCTGCTTTTACAGTTAAACGAGGTTTAGCCATGTGTACAAGACCTTTATTTTTAAGACCTTTTGCTTCACCAACTGGTACTAATGGTACGTTATAAGTAGTGACAACACCTGGTTGTGCTACCATTAAATCAACATGTAAAAGAGTACCTGTAACTGCTTGAGATTCATATGATTGAACAACAACATTCATCTCTTTACCATTCACGCTTACTGGGAACGCCAAAGTTTCTTTGTTACGAACTGTACGGATATATTCATTCATTTTGAATGCAGCATTGATATTCTCAAGCCCTTTTCCATAAATATTCGCAATCAGATATCCATCACGGCGATAAGCTTTAACAGCTTTCTTACCAATACTCTCTCTAATTATGCCTTCTAACATATTAAATCCTTAAATTAAAATAGGCGCAATTCTATCTACTTAATGTTTAAAATCTACTTTAAACCAAAAATATCGTCTTCTAAAGTGATTTCTTCCTGACTTAGATTTTTATTTTGCTTAGAAGTAGTTGCAATTTTTCCACTTGTAAGCCCGCTTATTTTAAGTTCTAAATCCGATGCACTCGTTGCGTTTTCAAGTGCTAATTCTTTGGAAATAACTCCATCAAGGTAAAGATCCAAAATAGACTGATCGAAACTTTGAGACTTGTAATGATCACGGCCAGCCTCAATAGCATCTTTAATCTCATAATCACGATTTTCCATAATGAGTTTTTCAACCCTTGGCGTACGTAGCATTATCTCCATTGCAGCACGTCTACTACCATCAAGCGCAGGGATAAGTCTTTGCGATATAACCCCTTGAATTACACCCGCTAAGGACAATCTTACACGATTTTGTTCATCAGTTGGAAACTGAGCAATAATACGGTTAATAGTCTCTTTTGCATCCACTGTGTGTAGAGTTGAAAAAACTAAATGCCCTGTATCTGCAGCATGAAGCGCAAGATTAACAGTCTCTTTATCTCGCATCTCCCCAACAAGAATAATATCGGGGTCTTCACGAAGAGCAGCTCTTAGTGCTGTACCAAAAGAGAGAGTATCATGTCCAACCGAACGCTGATTAATTATACATTCTCCATCTTTATGAACAAACTCTATTGGATCTTCAATAGTAATAATATGCTTTTTCTTATTCATATTTATTTCATTAATAAGCGTGGCAAGCGTAGTAGATTTACCGCTTCCTGTAACTCCAGTAACAAGGACTAGACCTCGCTCCATATGCGTGAATTTTTTTAATATTTCTGGTAAATTAAGCTCTTCTAGTGTCGGTATATTAACAGGTATTACACGAAAAACAGCCGACACTCCATCCATTTGAAAAAAGATATTGACACGAAAACGATTACTCTCATCATAAGGATATACAAGGTCGAGCTCTTTTTTCTCAACAAACTCGGCATATCTTCCTTTTAAAAGTTCTTTTGCAAAAGTAATAGCATCTTCTTTTGTAAAAACATCTTCAGAAAAAGGAACGATATTGCCATTTAGCCTTACTCGCACAACAGAGTTTGCTTTTAAATGCAGGTCACTTCCCCCTATAGCTATCATCTCTTGAAGGTAAACTCTTACTTTTTTAAGCTGCTCAAAGGTGAGTTTGCTTACATCTACTTCATTACTCATAATGCATCCATAATTTCATTAAATGCGTCTTTAAATGACTCTAATCCAATGCTTACCTGCTCATCAAGAAGTGCGTCAAAATCAATGCCAGCACGCTTTACTTTTTCAAAATGGGCTTCAATAATATCACTAGAAATCGGAAGGGCCTGGGCTTTGCCACCCTCTTTATAGTAAGCTTTAATTGTATCTATTGGAGCTGTGTTAACACTGTTGTAAGCTAGCAATTTTTCTATATAATAGTGCGTAGGGAGAGAAGCATCTTTAGTTCCAGTACTCGCAAAAAGTGTGCGACATCCCTCCACTTTCATAGATTCAATTCCTGCATAAATAGCTGCACTGTTGTAGATGCCACTCAAAGAATCATTTATTCCGAGTCCTGCAATTTTTGCATCTATTCTACTTACAAAAATACTAATAACAGTAGGAACCTTGCTTTTAAAAGCTGCGACACCTTGCTTAAACGCAAGCGCACAAGCCAGAGCCTGCTCTTTTTTAAATACCAGGGTTGCGTTTAGAGGTATTCCAAGAGAAGTAAGCTCTTTCATAGCAACATACCCAGCATCTGTTGCTGGCACTTTTATCATTACATTTTTTCTATTTATCTGTGCAAAAAGTCTTTTTCCCTCTGCTATTGTTGCTTGTGCATCATCACAAAGTAAAGGATCAACTTCTATACTAACATAGCCATCATCACCTTTTTCAAAAAGTGGCTTTAATATATCAGCTGCTTTTTGAATATCATAAATTGCAACTGCTTCATATTTTTCTTTTGGTGTCATGCCTTCAAGGGTTGCAAGTTGTTCTTTGTATGCCAAAGAGTTTAGAATTGCGTTTTTAAATATAGCCGGATTTGAAGTAGCACCATTTACAATGCCCTTGGCTATAAGTTCTTTAAACTCATTATCTAAATAATCTCTTTCAATAAAATCCGCCCATAACGAAAACTTCAAATCTTCTATGTACATATACTTCCCTCGATTAATTTCTCTCCATTATATCTCAATAAAAATAAAATAAAAAGGTGTAATAGTGTTAAAGAATATATGACTTCTTTGGAGATATAATGAAGTGTAAAACTAAGATTTAAATCAATATAAATATCATAAAAAGCATCTTCAAAAAAGAGAGTACAAAGAAAAATTCCTAACCAATAGGCTAATATATAAAAGCTTGCCAACTTGGATAGAAAAAATTTTTTGAGATATAAAAAATAGATTGTTAGGCCAAGAGTCAAGAAATACAAAAGATATAACGAAGCAGCAAAAAGCTCTAAAAGAGCTAAATGAATCAGGGGAATAAAAAGTATACTAAGAGCGTAATTTTTCAATCTCAATACTAAATAAACTACCATTTTTTGAGCTTGTAACATCTATTTTTCCATTAAACTGTTTTTCTATAATCATCTGACTCATATACAAACCTATTCCAGTTCCATTTTTACCTTTTGTACTATAATATGGCTCAAAGATTTTCAAAATATCTTCCTTTTTGATTCCATGAGCATTATCTTCTACATTAAAAACAACCGTATCACTTTTTTCTTCAATCCTTATAGTGATTTTTGGATTGTCAATATCTGCCAATACAAGAGCATCTATTGCATTATTTAAAATATTGAGTAAAACCTGAATTAACTCATTCATATATATTCGCAGCTGTATCTCTTTGTTTTTTTGATTCTCTATTTCTATTTTAATTTTTGTACTTTTTAATCTAGGAAGCAAAAAGCTAGTGGCTTTTTTGATGAGTTCGTGCGCTTCAATTGTTGTTGCCGCTTTTCCTGATTTAAAATATTTTTGAAAATCATCAATAGTATTTGACAAATAAACAACAGTATTACTAATATCTTCCAAGGCCTTATCTAAATCTCTCTCATCTATCTTTTCACCTAAAAGTTTTTTAACTTGTATATTTGACACAGTAAGGGTTACGGTGGAGAGTGGCTGACGCCATTGATGGGCAATCATACTTATCATCTCTCCCATAACTGCTTGTTTAGATTGAGATGTAAGAAGTTTGTCTTTTTGTACGAGTTGTGTTATTTGACATCTCATCACTTCTTGCTGTTTTAAAATCACATTTGCAATTTGAGTCATTTTTCTTTGATAATAATAAACTATCGTACTCACAACCGCTAAAACGACACACATATACATGATTTGAAACGAAGAGTGCTTTATTTCTATAATGTTTTGAAGAGGAGCTACTATGAGCATTAAAAGTAAAAATATTGTCCAGTAAATTCCATTATTATTTTTTTGAAAATACAAAAGCACAATGGGATAGGTAAATATCCACATATGTTTCATAGACTCTAAATCACTTTTAAAAATTATATAAAGTAGTAAAAATGTGCACTGCACTGTTATAGCGCCAATGACAAATTCAAATGCATTTTTATATTTACGGAGTATAAAAAATAAGATAACATTCATGGGGATAAGAGCAGATTCAATCACAAAAAAATCAGGCATATCATTAATGAAATTTACAATGATTCCAAAGAAAAATGCTAAACCAGATAATATCAGAGCAATATTAGCCATCTGATATCTACTTTTTAACAGTTCTTGTGTCTCATCAAAATCCCAACCACTTGTTAAAAATCTATCTATTTTCATACTCATACACATATAGTTACACCTAGGGCAAGTAAATTTTGTCTTGAAGTTCATTATACTCTAGTTTAGCTTCACTATCCAAGGTTATTCCACCACCACTTTTATAAATATATCCCTCGGTACTTTTTTGGATAAAACGTATCATCACGCCACTATCGAGAGTTTTTCCATCGTAAACCCCAAAAACTCCACTAAAAAAACCTCTCTCATACTCTTCGACACTTTCTATAATCTCGAGAGTACTTTTTTTTGGAGNACCACTAATACTTCCTGCTGGAAGTAGAGACTTTAAAATAGTTCCAATATTTTCATGCCAATTAACCCCAACAAATCCATTAATATGAGAGCTNACTTGTAGAAGCTTTTTATCTCCAGCTTCTATCTCAGTTATGTAGCGAAATTCTTCGACTTTGACATCTGTAGCAACAATTGATAAGTCATTTCTGAGTAAATCAACTACCATTATATGCTCAGCCATCTCTTTTTTATCGTTTAGGATTTTATTTTTTGCATCTTTTTGCGAGGCATCTATTGTACCTTTCATTGGGTATGTATGTATTGTATCGCTTTGAATTTGGATAAATTTTTCAGGAGAGAAACAGACAAACTTATCTTTAAAACGCAGTTTATAATGTGCGTTTGCTAAGGAATATATCTCTTTTAATGTTAATACTGAGTCGATTTTAGTTGCTTGGGTGAGATTAAGAATATACGTCTCACCACTCTTAATCTTCTCAATAACTTTGTTAAATTTAATTTTATAATTTTTAAAAGAGATAGGATTTTTGTGCAAATAGTGACTATGCTTTTGGTAGACATAATTTTCATCTATACAAAACTCGATATCTTCTTTTTGAAGTTCTTCGAGTAAAAAAACTTCTAAGTTTTTTGCCTTAAAATCTGATATGAACAAAAAAGGTTTTTTCTCTTTACCAAGCCTATTTAAATCAGAAAAATCCATACAAACTAGCTCTTGAGTATTAACTTCTTAAGTATTGCCATTCTTATATTTACTCCGTTACTTACCTGCTTTAAGACTTTACATCTTTTGTCTGCAAGGAGTGCGTCACAGATATCTATATTTCTATGCACAGGCCCAGGATGAAGCAGTATAATATCTCTTTTTCCTACGAGCTCTGTAGTGATACAAAAGTCGCTTGCATAATCCTTGAGTGAAGCATAACTTTGTGATGAGTGACGTTCCGTCTGCGTTCTTAAACTCATAATAGCATCAACCTCATCAATAATTTCTTCAAGATGATGTGTAAAACGCAGCATAGTTTTTGGTAAAAAATGCGGAGGCGCGACAAGAATGACTTCCATACCAAATCTACTCAAAAGCTCTATGTTAGAGTTTGCAACACGAGAGTTTTTTATATCTCCAACGATGGCTATTTTTTTTCCTTTTAAATCTCCAAAATGTTCTCGTAAAGTGTAGAGATCTAAAAGTGCTTGTGTTGGATGTGCATGTGCTCCATCTCCTGCGTTTAAAATAGCTGCTTTTGTATGATTTGAGAGTATTTTTGGTACACCTGCGTTTTGATGGCGAACTATTATTGCATGTGGGCCCATTGCATCAAGGTTCATTGCAGTATCAACAAGCGTTTCACCTTTGTTAGTTGAACTTTTAGTAACATCGAGGTGGATTATTTCAGCACCAAGACGCTTCGCCGCTATCTCAAAAGAACTTTTTGTTCTTGTCGAGTTTTCAAAAAAAAGAGTTATGATAATTTTATCTTGTAGTATTCTCTCAAAACGGCCATCACTAAATTTTTTTGCATCTGCTAAAATACTTTCAATCTCTTCAATTGTAAAGTCATCTGTTCTAATTAAATGCTGCAAATTTTCACCTCTAGAAATAATTTATAGATTATACAAGACATCACAAATCGTGTCAATATCCCTCTCTACTTTTAGTACTTTTTCTTGCGTATTTAAGAAATATGGTTGTGATACTTCTGCAAAATTCTTATCACTCTGCCTGCAATTAAACACAGTGATATATTTTATCTTTTTATCTTCAAGTGCTTTTGAACTCAGCAATGTATCGTTTATACAGCCCAAAGCACAGTGTGTTACTAAAACGGCTGTTGCTTCAAAATTCTTGATCATATCTATCATCATATACTCATCATCTATTGGAACATAGAGACCACCTGCACCTTCGATGATTAAAACATCACAAAATGCTTCAAGTTTTTTCACAGCTGCGTTTAACTTATCTAAATCCAGAGCTGTATTCTTTGAAGCAACATAGGGAGCAGCGGGAAGTTTATAGGTTATTGGAACAATATCCTCAACTTTTATATCCTTAAGAGCTGCGTTTAAGCCCTGTGCACAAGCTAAAAGTGCCTGAGCATCTGGAGCAAACTCTTCAACGCCTGTTTCTATTAACTTTATAGCGCCTACTTTAAGCCCACGTGATGCAAATTCCTCTAAAAGAAGTTTAGAAGTATATGTTTTACCAATATTGGTATTTGTCGCTGTTACAAAGATTCTCTTACTCATGTTGCAATTATATCTTAAGATTTGCTCAAGTAAAGTTTTATTGTTTTTTATGAATTATAAAAAGGTGTAGATAGCCATAGTACTTTATCAACTTTATATTTTTTTCAACATCTATGTCCTTTTTAAGTTGGCTAAAAAACACGCTTAATGCAACATCATCTAAATCGCCCATGTAGTGATAATTGCTATGCTCTTCGCAGTTAAGTCTCACTAAGCGATGTGTCTGCGTTTGTGTATCAGAAATCCAGATTTTCATTATGAATTAGTCATAAACAGAATCCATATTAAAGTCATCTTGAGGCTTTAATTCTGGCACAGAGTCTAAGGATTTTTGATTCACCTCAGCACCCTCAAAATCATAATTGTCTTCTGTATAAAAAGTCTGCTCTTTAGCATATTTTTTTTCAGTCTCCATCTCTTTTTTAATCTGTTTTTCTATTCTGCTTTGTTTCTCTTTTTCTTCCTGATTCACACTCTTTTGTGCAGATACAAGTACTGGACACATCATCAGCACGAACATTAAAAAATATTTCATAATTTCTCCTTTATTTTATTAAATAATACTAAATAATACTTTACATAATTCTTAATTATAGTTTATTCTAAACAGACAGGTCTATAGTAAGATTATATCAGATATTACAACTGCTTTTAATTTTTTTTAAGCTTTATCGCTATATCATTTCAAACATATCGAAAAAAAAGAGGGATATCAATGAAATTTGAGATGTTGACTATATAGATAACAGCGAGTTTAATGATTTAGATGCTCGTTTTGAAATAAATTATCTTTTTTAAGGACTTAGAATGTTACACAAAATAATAATCGGAAGTTTACTTCTTGCTGTTTCCCTTTATGGAGGAAATATAAATATAGCCGTAGCTGCAAATGTAAGTTATGCGATGGATGAGCTTACAAAAGAGTTCAATCAAAAACACCCTGATACAAAAGTATTAGTAACGCTGGGCAGTAGTGGAAAACTAACAGCGCAGATGAAAAATGGTGCTCCTTACCAACTTTTTATGGCTGCAAATATGATGTTTCCTGAGTCTTTGTATGCTGATGGCATTGCAGTAACTAAACCTCTTATATATGCACAGGGGAGTTTGGCTTATCTGAGTACTAAGCAACAAGATTTTTCTCAAGGAATGAAGTTAGTAGAAAGCCCACAGATAGACAAAATCGCGATAGCAAATCCAAAAACTGCTCCTTATGGTAAAGCAGCTGTTGAAGCTATGAAAAACGCAGGTGTTTATGAAAATGTTGTTAAAAAATTTGTTTATGCCGAATCAATCTCACAAACTGTCTCTTATGCAGTAACCGCTGCAGACATAGGCTTTATTGCAAAATCTTCACTTTACAGCCCAAAAATGACACAGTATAAAGAAGGCCTTAACTATTCAGATGTTGATCCAAAACTCTACACACCTATAAACCAAGGAATTGTAATCCTTAAAAACGGTAAAAACAACAGTGAAGTAAAAGCCTTTTATGACTTTATGCTCAGCCCAAAAGCCAAAAGCATAATGAAAGATTTTGGATACTTAATACCATGAGTCATCTTATAGCAACAGTCTCAAAAATAGAGAGTTGTGATAGTTTAAATATAGTCAACTTTGAATGTAAGGGACAAACGCTCTCTATGATGAGCCTAGATCTTGTTAGTGCCATAAAAGTTGGCACAAAAGTCAGACTTGTTACTAAACCATCACACATAGCTGTTGCTAAAGAATTTAGTGGTGATATTAGTTATTCAAATCAGCTCTCATGCACTATAGAGTCAATGGAAAATGGACAACTTCTAAGTAGTCTAAAACTGAACTTTTTTGGCACAATTATAGAATCAATAATTACTCTTAATTCATCTAAAAGAATGGATTTAAAGGTCGGAGACAAGGTGACTGCGTTTATAAAAGCGAGTGAACTCTCTATTGGCGAGATTTTAAATGATTGAGATACTCCAAACTATAGAATTTGAGCCTTTTTTACTCTCTTTTAAATTAGCAGCAATTACTACTATTATACTTTTTATGCTTAGTCTTCCATTGGCTTGGTATTTATCTCAAACCTCATCACGTATCAAACCTATTATTGAAGCTATCACAGCCTTACCAATAGTCCTTCCTCCCTCAGTTTTAGGTTTTTACATCTTAGTTGCACTTTCACAAAACTCTCCAATAGGTCTGTTTTTTGAAGAAACTTTTGGAATAAAACTGGTTTTTAATTTTACAGGACTTGTTGTTGCTAGTTGTTTTTACTCTTTGCCTTTTATGGTGCAACCACTCCAAGGCGGATTTGAGTCTTTAAATAAAAACATACTTGAAGCGAGTTATATTGCAGGAAAAAGTAAGTTTGAAACTATCATTAAGGTAGCTCTGCCAAATATTAAACCAGCCTTAATGACAGCTATCATCGTAACTTTTGCTCATACAGTTGGTGAGTTTGGTGTAGTTTTAATGGTTGGAGGAAGCATTCCAGGAGAGACGAAAGTTGCCTCTGTTGCTATATATGAGATGGTTGAGATTATGGATTATGGTTCAGCTCATATTTATAGTGTCATAATGCTCATAATCAGTTTTTTTGTGCTGCTAAGTGTTTATATATTTAACGGTAGACAAAGTAAGAAATTTGGAATTTAAAGATGATTAAAATAGATATACATAAAAAACTTCACGGCTCAAACGGCGAGATGGATTTAGATGTTAACCTAGAGATAAAACAGGGTGATTTTGTAGCATTATCTGGGCAGAGCGGTAGTGGAAAAACAACACTTCTTCGAATACTTGCCGGACTTGAAGAAGCAAGGGGAACACTTAAGATAGAAGATAAAATCTGGCTTGATGACAAGCTCAATCTCTCTACACAAAAAAGAGAGATAGGTTTTGTATTTCAAGACTACGCACTGTTTCCAAATATGAGTGTCGAAGATAATTTACTCTTTGTAAACGCAGACAGAGAACTAGCAGACCATCTTTTAAAAATGACAGAACTCAACGAGTTAAAAAAACGCCTGCCAAACAGTCTCAGCGGTGGACAAAAACAAAGGGTGAGTTTATGTCGAGCTTTAATGAATAAGCCAAAACTTCTCTTAATGGATGAGCCACTCTCAGCACTTGATCCAAAGATGAGAACAAAACTTCAAAGTGAGATACTCCAACTCCATAAAGAGTTTCAAACTACGACCATTATGGTGAGTCACGATCCGAGTGAAATTTACAGACTCAGTAACCGTGTAATAGTTTTAAGTCAGGGAAAAGTTATCAATGATGGACTTGCTAAAGAGGTCCTCCTTAAAACAAGCGGTTCTCAAAAGTTTTCTTTTGAAGGTGAGCTTTTGGAGATTATCAAAGTTGATGTAATTTATATTGCCATTGTCTCTATTGGGCAACAACTAGTCGAAGTAGTTGTATCCCAAGATGCCCTCAAAAATCTAAAAATAGGCGGGATTGTAACAATCAGCACAAAAGCATTTAGTCCAACAATTACAGCAAAAACTAAGTGATTATAAAACGACTTACTCCCTCTTTATACTCATATGCTAAAAAGAGTTCATTCGCATCTAAAATATGTTTAATTATGTATAAACCAAGTCCAAAACTTTGAGCTGAATCGGTACTATCAGCTCTAAAAAAAGCTTCAAAGTATTCATTTAAAGGATGCGTAAGTTTCTTCCCTTTATTTTCAAAAACTATAGACGAGCCTTCTGTTTTTATGGTGATTTGCTTATCGCTAGAATATTTTATGCCATTATCCATAAGATTTTTGACAGCTATACTAAAGAGTTTAAAATCAACATTGAGTTTTATATCTTCAAACTCTTTGATAATACTTTCTTCATTACTCATAAGCAAATCTTCTGCGTTTTCCACAATATCTGATAAAAAATACTCTTTTCTTTTTATTGCGTTTTTAGTTGAAATAAGTTCTTCTATAGAAGCAAACTCGTTGATTAAAGACTCTAGTCTATAAAAAACTTTTTGCATACTCTCTTTGTTCTCGTCTGTAGTTGGAAGTTGTGTTAAGAACTGTCCTTTTGTAATTGGTGTTTTCAGTTCATGCATAATATTTCGTATAAAAATATTTCTTGACTCTTTAAGAGCTTTTAGTTTTTTTGCTGATTTATCAAACTCATTTGCAAGTTGTGAGATTTCATCTTTTTTATTACTTGCACAGAGTATTTCAAAATCCTCTTCTCCTATATTCTTAACACTCTCTTTTAATCTGCTCAGTGGTTTTAATTTTCTAAGTATATTTAAATACAAAAGTATAAACGCAATCATCATAAGCATAAATACAAAAACCATAATCACTCTAAAATCATCGGATTTATACTTATCTAAAAGTAATATATCTATTTTATGATTTTTTATATGCAGATAGATTTTATCTTCAAATTCAAAACTTTTTATAGTTAGTTTTCTTCTGTCTTCTGACCAGATTAAATGCTTATTGTGATTTTGAAGTATTGTAACTTTGTCTTTAACTACCGCAAAATCCATAAGTTCGAGATAATCTTCTAACTCTTTAGTTATTTCTTTTTCTCGTCGTAACTCATTTTTTATAATATGCGTTATATCAAAGCTTCTCTTATGATTAAAGACTTCTTCTCTTTTTTGGTTTCCTTTATACAAAACACCAAAGCTGATAACTATAAAGACAAATAAGGCAATAAAAGTAATGGTTATTGAGAAAAATATTGAACTTTTATTCATTCTACCAACTTGTAACCCATGCCTCTTACTGTCAGAAGATAGCGAGGTTGTTTAGGATTTTCTTCGATTTTTGCTCTGATTCTATTTATGAGAACTGCAATACTTCCAGATGTCTCATCAGTATGAACATCCATACTCTCTAAGATGTCATATCTTGAGATTATTGCAGCTTTATTTCTACATAAAAGTGACATTATCTGATACTCAGCAAAGGTAAATTCTAGGGGAACTGTATTTTTCGTTATTTCTTTTTTCTCTTCATTTAAATGGAAAATTTCTTTGTGTTGTTTATTGAGAGATTCTAGACTTTTATTAAATCGTCTGAGTATAGTTTTTATGCGTACCTCTAACTCTCGTGGATCATAAGGCTTAGGAAGGTAATCATCTGCACCAAGTTCTAAAGCTAAAACTTTATCAGATATATCACTTCTCGCACTTGAGATGATTATGGGAATTTCATGTTTTGCGACTAGTTCTTTGCAGACTTCTAGACCATCCATACCCGGTAGTGTTAAATCTAAAATAACCAAGTCATAAGTGTCTAGACGAATGGCACTCAGAGCTAAAAAAGGATCTGCAAAGTTTGTAACAGAAATATTGAATTTTGAAAGATATTGAATGAGTATTTGAGCTAATTCAATATCATCTTCAATCATTAAAATTTTTATCACAACTTCTCCTTTCCTTGCTACTCTTTAGCTCCATTATAGTATTTTTAACTTATTTATTAAAACATCTTGTCATTTTTTGATTTTTTTTCATGATGTCACGCATATCTAACATTGTTTTAAAATCTTTTTTCTGAGAGCTATTGAGAACACCATAAACTTTTTCTAAAACTTCCGCTCTGCGCTCAATTCTGTTGTCTCTCTTCTGTTTTTCAAGTTTTACAAACTGCTCTTTATTAAACCCGCTATCGCTAAACGCAGTGAGAGAATTTACTCTATTTTTCATACTATCTTTTACAATAGAACGAATCTCTGTTCTCTGTTCATCACTCAAATCAAGCTTGCTAAACATATTCATGAGACCATGCCCTCTAGCTTGACCTTGTTTTTGATGTTTCATCATCTTGTGTTGTTTACAAGAAGAGCCATCTCTTTGATTCATGTTTGACTGAGGAGAAAACGCTAAAAGAGATGATGCTAAAAGTACTGAGGTACCTAAACCTAAAATTATTTTTGTGTTCATAATGAACTCCTTATGTTTGATAAGAAAATTATAAACTCTCAAAATTAATGATATTTTAACTCATCTTTAACGGAGTATTAACAAAACGAGTATTACTTTCTAACAAGCTCAAAAATATCTTTTCTTCTATCTTGAAGATTAGTTACACTTCCAAGATTATGTAATTCAGTAAGTAGGTCAATATCTACATCTGCGATTAAAACCATTTCACTGTTTGGTGTTGCCTCTGCTTTAATCCCATTTGTAGGAAACGCAAAGTCACAAGGTGTAAATACTGCCGATTGGGCGAACTGCATATCCATATTGTGAACATTTGGTAGATTTCCAACACTTCCCGCAAGAGCAACATAACATTCATTTTCAATGGCTCTAGCTTGTGAGCAGTGTCTTACTCTAGAGTAACCATTTTGTGTATCTGTCAAAAATGGAACAAACAAGATATCCATTCCATCATCTGCAAGAAGACGACTTAGTTCTGGAAACTCAGAATCATAACAGATAAGTATCCCAATTTTTCCACAATCAGTGTCAAAAGTTTTTAAGCCACTGCCACCTTGCATTCCCCATACTTTTGCCTCATCAGGTGTTACATGTATTTTTTCATATCTCTCAGTTGTGCCATCTCTTCGACATAAATAGCCAACATTATAAAGATGTCCATCTTTCATCTCAGGCATACTTCCTGTAATTATGTTTATATTGTAAGATATAGAAAATTCTGAGAATTTTTTAACAATATCTTCTGTATGCTTTGCCAGTTCTCTTATGGCTTTTGGTTCTGACATGTGATTATTCACAGCCATTAAAGGTGCATTAAAAAACTCTGGGAACAGAGCAAAATCACAACGATATCCAGAAACTGTATCAATAAAGTATTCAGCCTGCTGCATCAACTCTTCTAAATTTGCATAAGGTCTCATCTGCCACTGTATTAAGCCAAGACGAACAATTTTTTTCTTTGTTGTAGCTTTTTTATTTGCTCTTTCATAGTAAATATTATCCCACTCCAGTAAAACAGCAAACTCACCTGATTCTTTATCACCTTGAAGATAACCTTTTAAAATCTTAGAAGGGTGAAAATCATTAGAGATTTGAAAGTTAAGAACAGGGTCGTGAATCTCTTTATGTTTTACTCTTTCTATGTACTCTTTGGGTGATATTTCACTTGCATATTTATGATAATTTGGAATTCTTCCGCCAAACGCAATCCCTTTGAGATTTAGCTTTTCACATAACTCTTTTCTGTAGTCATAAAGCCTTCGACCTAAACGCAGCCCTCTGAATTTTGGTTTAACAAAAACATCAATGCCGTAGAGTATATCTCCATCATCTGTGTGTGTATCAAAAGTATACTCTCCAGTTATCTCACTATAAGTGTGATGGAGTGCAAATTTTTCATAATCAACTATAATAGAGAGCGCTGCGCCAGCTATTTCTCCATCAATTCTTATAACAACTTGACCCTCTGGAAATTTTTTAATAAGCGATTTTATTTGACTATCTTCCCAATATGCATCAGGAATAGTGTCGTACGACATTATCATCGCTTCTTTTAATTCTTCAGAGTCATTGAACTTTAAAAATTCTAGCTTTATATTTTCTATATCTTGCATTTTGCACATTTCCTTAGCAGCTATTTATATAGAAATTATACTCTTAATTTAATGCATTTTTATCTTTAACTCTCAGGCATATCTATAAAAAGAAAATGACTGTTTTGTAAAGCATGTATATCTAAGCGCATCTCTTGTGTTACTTCCATTGCATCACCATTATCCAATACCGCCCCATTGATGTTTGAACTTCCCTCTATCTGAACAAAATAAACCTGTCTCCTTTTAGCAATGGAAAACTCTAGGGTTTTTCCTTGTGCAAGTTCGCTGACATATATATCTACATCTTGATGGAGCTTCACTGCAGCATCGCCATCTAGCGAAGAAACAATATGTAAGAGTTTATTTTCTTTTTGTTCTTTCTTGTACAGGTGCGAACCATAAAGTGTTTGTAGGTTTTTCTTTGGTGGTACTATCCAGATTTGAAGTAGTCGCAAATCATCCTCTGTATTTTTGTTATGTTCAGAATGGACTATACCGCTTCCTGCACTCATATACTGCACTTGACCACGTTTTAATGTCTCTTCATTTCCCATAGAGTCTTTATGAGTTATCTCACCATCGACAATATAAGATATAATCTCCATATCGTTATGTGGATGCATATCAAAACCACTATTAGGATGGATGATGTCATCATTAAGTACTCTTAAGACGCCAAAATTCATGTTATCGTAGTTTCTATATTCGGCAAAAGAGAAGTGAAAACGACTCTTGAGCCAGCCTAGATTTGAGGAACCCATATTT
>JGI11705J14877_10000098_pt1 | contig 50994 bp, 38 predicted proteins | sample Etolaghawater15m_FD_14877 | JGI IMG/M metagenome (IMG submission 14877) | reverse complement strand
ATTAAAATTAAGTTCTTTCTAAAGTTTTTTTGCTTAGCTCAATCATTATGCCAAAAAAACAAATCAGATAAAGGCATATTCGACCCAGACAAAACCAAGCAATTTTTACTTCTACAAATGCTTGATTTAAATTAACTTACAAAATAATTGCAGGTAAACTTCGGATGGCATTAACAATTGGTGCAATGACAAAAAGGCAGAAAGTTTATACTTCGGAATCTATCCGCAGGCCTGATCACGCAAATAATTAGGCAAAAGGAATACTACTGTGACAGCTTAAAGCCCAGGTCGTAGTTGTTCACCAGTTCTGTTTCGGAGTTTGTAGCCAGCTGAAATGATTTTAGGATATTATGTCGTGCGGCAAAAATACCGATAGCGCCATCCATGTTTGAATATACCGGCACTTCTTCCAACAGACTGCTGCTTGAACTGTTAACACTTAAATAGGTATCGAGCACCTGAGATCCTGCGGCTATTTCGATGTCAACCAGCCCGGCCCATCGTTGAACAAAAGGGATGGGTTCCAATTTATCCTGAAGCAGCGTAAAGAAATTTGATCCTGAATAAGATATCTCCAGTTCTTCTCCACCATTTAATCCGGCAGATTTCTTTGACCCTACATACCAACTAATTGATTTGTAAGCTGTATCGATGGAGCCGGGAATAAGCTCTTTGTAATGAAAGGTCATGGTAACTTCATATCGTTTTCCATTTTTTACCGAAGTCCAGCCCACCGTCGGGTCAGGTAAAATCGGGTTAGTAGGAAAGGAAACACGGTTGACAGGTGCAGTGATGCTAAAATTTCCGATTAATGGTGACTCTCCGGTGATTATCTTGCTCTGGTTATCAATTTGCAACCGGTAGGTATAATCCGATTTCAGTTGTCCAACAGCATAATACATCAATTGGTCAGGTCCGTAAAAGGGATGAAACACCGTATCTCCGTTATCGCCAACTACATAGTATGCCCTTTGCTTGTTGTGTATTGTCATGGTATCTAAAACAATGGGAGGAAGCTCATCACTAGAAGTCTTATAGCCAATAAGTTGGGCATTTAGTTTCTGAGGATAGTTGCTCGAATCGGGGTTTTGCGCAATAACCAACGCATTACCGGGTCCCACAAAAGCCTTGGTGATTTTCACCCAGGTGGTATCGCTTGCTACATCAGCCACGCCAAAAACTACCGTGATATCTTTATAGTCAGCGTATATATCCACATCCGTTGAACACCGGGAAACTGTCAAAACCAAAACCGCAAAGGCTACTAACTTGAAAAACTTTTTCATTACAACTATTTTTATCTCCACTTTAACGCACAAAAGTACATTTTATTCTTTGCAGGAGGTCACAAATCCCGCATCTATAAAGCAAAAAAACCGCCTTTTGTCAAAGGCGGTTTTTTTTTCGTGGTATGAATTATTTTATCTCCCAGGTACCACCTTGGTTGAGCAGATCGTCGACACATTTAATGCGTGAGGTTCTCTTCTCATGCTCAATTGAATCGTATACTGAATCTTCGAGGGTAGGAGCTTTAACTGCACGAATAACACCAAGAGCTGAAGGCATTTCAGGTGGCATCATGTTAGCGAGCATCAAATGAATACCCGGATCGGGTTCAGATGGATCGTGAACCAACAAATCAGCTTCCGTAATTCCATCTTTTCCTATTTCTACCGAAACGAGTTTTGTACCTTTTAATATAATCCCTTTTTCACGATCACGGCCATAAACCATTGGTTTACCGGCTTCGAGGACAATTTGATTGTCGTCCTTGGTGTCGCGTCCGGTAATCAAGCCATGAACCAAATTATTAAAAATTACACAGTTAGCCAGAATTTCGACAATGGAAGTTCCCCTATGCTCTGCGGCTTGCTTAAACACCTGAGTCATAAGCTTTGGGTTGGTATCAACAACTCTGGCAAAAAACTTTCCTCTGGCTCCAATGACAAGTTCACCAGGGTTAAAGGGTGTTTCAAAGGTTCCCTGAGGCGAGCTTTTGGTTTTTGATCCTTTGGGCGTAGTTGGGGAGTACTGTCCTTTGGTCAACCCATAAATCTTGTTGTTGAACATCAGGTAATTGATATCCGGATTCCGGCGGGCGATATGAATAAAATGGTTACCACCGATGGCCATTGAATCGCCATCACCTGAAATCATCCAAACACTCAGTTTGGGGTTCGAGAGTTTTATCCCTGTGGCAATAGCAGCAGCGCGACCGTGAATACTATGGAAGCCATAAGTATTCATGTAATAAGGGAATCGGGAGGAGCAGCCAATCCCTGACACCACCACAAAATCTTCTTTTGGAATGCCCAGTTCGGGGAATACATTTTCAACAGATTTCAAAATCGCATGGTCGCCACAACCCGGACACCATTTCACCATTTGATCGCTTTCAAAGTCTTCCTTTGTAAGAACCAGATTTTTTGTCTCTATCGTATTTTCCATCTTCTTAGTCATTTAAGAGTTCGTTAACCTTTTCTTTTAGTTCGGCAACCATGAATGGCAATCCCTGAATTTTATTAAACTGATGATAAGTAAACTCGGGGAAGCTCATGCGCAGGTAGTTAACAAACTGACCCATATTAATTTCACTAACCAAAATTTTCTTGTATCTAGCAAGCACTTCACGTGTATTGCGGGGCAGAGGCATAATGTATTTAAAATGAGCCAGGCTTACCGATTTTCCTTCTTCGCGCAATTCTTCTATTGCTGTGAGCATAACCCCATAAGTACCTCCCCAACTAACCATCAACACATCTGCATGCTCATCACCAAACACCTCTAACTCTGGAATATAATTGGCTACCAGCTCAACTTTTTTCTGCCGCAATTCGGTCATTATCTGGTGATTTTTCGGATCGTGGGAGACATTACCACTGATATTATCTTTTTCAAGACCTCCAACACGGTGTCTCAATCCAGGAGTACCGGGTAATGCCCAACTGCGGCTTAATGTTTCCGGGTTTCTTTTAAAAGGTTTATAATCAGGGTCATTTGCAGGAGCAATTGGAGGAACAATCTTAGGCATATCAGCCATTTTCGGAATTTTAAACACTTCCGAACCATTTGCGATTGAGCCATCTGTGAGCAAGATAACCGGAGTCATATGTTCAAGGCTTAATTTTGCAGCCTCAAAAGCAGCATAAAAACAATCGGAAGGGCTAAGTGCTGACATCACTATTACCGGGGCTTCGCCGTTTCGGCCAAAGAGTGCCTGATAAAGATCTGATTGTTCAGACTTAGTAGGCAAGCCTGTTGAAGGGCCTCCCCTTTGCACATCCACTATTACTATAGGTAATTCTGTCATTACTGCAAGGCCAATGGCTTCACTTTTCAAAGAGAGACCCGGGCCGGATGTTGAAGTAACAGGCAGACTTCCTGCATAAGCAGCACCTATAGTAGATACTATACCTGCAATTTCGTCTTCCGCCTGAAAAGCGATAGCCGAAAGTTCTTTATGCTTACTTAACTCCTGAAGAATCTCAGAGGCCGGGGTGATGGGATATGACCCCAAAAACAGCTTAAGATTAGCGCGCTCGGCGGCTGCCAATAAGCCCCAGGCTGTTGCCAGATTACCTGTAACATTGCGATAAGTTCCCTTTTGTAAGGCAGCGGGCTCTATTTTATAGGTGTTAGCAAAAGCCTCAATGGTTTCGCCATAATTAAACCCGGCAGTAAGCACGGCCTTATTAGCTTCAACAATTAAAGGATTAGCTTTGAATTTCTGTTCAAAAAAAGTAAAGGTCTGCTTAAAATCACGATTAAACATGTAATAAACAATACCCAGAGCAAACATATTTTTTGATTTCTGCGCTGTTTTGTTGTCCAGGTTTAGCGACTTAACAGCTTCTTTGGTCATGGTGCCAATAGGAGCTTGAACTACTACATGTCCGGTTAAAGTGCCATCCGTAAGCGGATTGGATTTATAACCGGCCTTATCGAAGTTTTTATCAATAAATGCATCGCTGTCGACGATAATAATGGCTTCACGTGTTATCCAGTTCATGTTGGCTTTTAACGAAGCCGGATTCATGGCAATAAGCACATCAGCCAAATCACCGGAAGTATGAATATCGACTTTTCCAAAGTGAATTTGAAAACCCGAAACTCCGGAAACTGTTCCTTGTGGGGCTCTGATTTCTGAGGGATAGTCAGGAAAAGTAGCAAAATCATTTCCTGCAAAAGCTGTCGAATCTGAAAAAAGGTTTCCAGTAAGCTGCATGCCATCGCCCGAATCTCCGGCAAATCTGATTACAGCTTTGTTTAATTCAACCACTCTGTCTTTTTTGGATGTCATCTGATTTTTTTTTAAAAACATCGACAAAATTAAGCTTAATATTATTCAGGCAAACCAATGTGATTAGGTTTTTTGTGCTCTAAAAAGCCTCCCTTCGTCGGAAACGATTGCACTAAAAGTTTAAATACTGATTAACAATGATTTAAAAAATATATAATGAAGCAAAAATCGAATATGTCCAGTAAAATAGAATGAGACTAAATTACAAACTATTTCAGGCAGATAAGCAACCCAAAGCATAACGCAATCTACCATCATTAAGGCAATTCCAAAAAAAAATAACAGAATATACTGCCGGTTTAAACTTAGACAAACCCTTTACAAGGGATTTTTCAAACCTACTACAAAAAAAAGGAGGAATTTTTCGCCTCTTTCTAAAAACAATATACCTATATTTGCAGCAATTATTTTCAATAAAACAATTAGCGTTATGGCTTATAAAATTAATGATGATTGTACTGCTTGCGGCACATGTATCGATGAATGCCCTGTAGAGGCTATCTCCGAAGGCGATATCTATGTTATTGACCCGGATCTATGTACAGATTGTGGCGCTTGCGCTGATGTTTGTCCTGTTGAAGCAATTCACCCGGAATAAGAAACATCCTTTCAAAATGCTCCCGACCGTTGCAAATTAAACCAACGGTCGGGGTTTTTTTTACCCCGGAACACTATTTATAAACGATCTAAATTAATTTTATTAAAACCTTTCGTTAACTTTGTTCGTAATAACTTCAGCAGCAATCTATGGATAACTACAGCTTTGTTAATCATCCCGATCCGGCCGTTATCGAATCTCTTTATCAGCAATATCTTTCTGACCCGAAGACAGTCGACAGCAGTTGGCAAGCCTTTTTTGCCGGATTCGATCTGGCACAAAAAAAATACCCCGTATTACCTGAGAGTCATGCCACTTCAGATGAGTTTAAGGTCATTAACCTCATCAATGATTACCGCCGCAGAGGGCATTTGTTTACTTCCACCAATCCGGTGAGAAAACGCAGAACCTATCTCCCTACGTTAGACATTGAGAACTATGGGCTTTCGGCTAAAAATTTGGATCAGTATTTTTATGCCGGTGAGAAAATTGGTATCGGCAAAGCAAAATTGCGAGACATTGTTGGCTTTCTGCATGACACCTACTGCCAAAATATTGGTGTGGAATACCTTTTTATCCGTGATTTAGAAATTGTTAACTGGTTACAAACCCGTTTTGAAACCACCCGAAATCACCCAAACTACAGTCAGGAAGAAAAAAAATACATTCTTACCAAGTTGTTGAGAGCTGTTTATTTTGAAAAATTTCTACAAAAAAAATTCCCCGGTCAAAAACGATTTTCTTTGGAAGGTGCTGAGTCACTGATTCCGGCTTTAGATGCCGTTATGGAAAAGGGTTCTGATTTGGGGATTAAGGAATTTGTCATCGGCATGCCTCATCGCGGGCGGCTCAACGTGCTGGCCAACATCATGAGAAAACCCTATCAAGCCATATTTTCTGAGTTTGAGGGAGTTGAATATGATGACGAAGCACTTTTGGGCGATGTAAAATATCATCTGGGTTACACCGTCAACAGAAAATCAACCAACGGAAGAGAAATAAAATTCACCTTATCTCCAAACCCATCGCATCTGGAAGCCGTAAATCCTGTTGTTGAGGGCATTACACGAGCAAAGATCGACGAAATTTATAATGGAGATGCTACCAAAATTGCACCTATATTGATTCATGGGGATGCTTCGGTCGCAGGACAGGGCGTGGTATACGAAGTATTGCAGATGCAGGATTTGAAAGGATACTCCACGGGAGGCACAATACACTTGGTAATCAACAACCAAATCGGATTCACGACCGATTATCTCGATGCTCGATCCAGTACCTACTGCACCGACATTGCCAAAATCACTTTGTCACCTGTTTTTCACGTAAATGGAGACGACCCCGAAGCTCTGGTCTTTTCCATACAAACAGCGATGGAGTTCAGGAACAAGTTCCACAAAGATGTATTTATTGACATACTGTGCTACCGCCGTTATGGGCACAACGAAGGTGATGAACCCCGGTTTACGCAACCTGTGCTTTACAAGGCCATCGAAAAACACCCCGACCCATACGACTTGTATAAAAATCAATTACTTAGCCAGGGTGTTGTAAGCAGTAAACAAACAGAATTAGAAGAAAAACAGTTTAATGATAAACTGGAAGCCAATCTCGAAGAAGCCCATAGCCATAAACGAACCACTATTAATAACTTTCTGGCTGACACCTGGGAAGGCATTCGCAGAGCCACCGATGAAGACTTTCTCAGGTCGCCGGAAACGGCCATCACTGAAAAAGAATTGCAACATATTACCGAAAAAATTACCGCCTTACCAGATGGAAAAAATTTCTTTAGAAAAACCATCAGACTGCAAGAACAAAGACGCAAAATGGTACTGGAAGACCAAAACCTCGATTGGGCAATGGGTGAGTTGATTGCCTACGGGAGTCTCTTAAACGAAGGTATTCCGGTGCGTTTGAGCGGACAAGATGTTGAACGGGGAACGTTTTCGCATCGGCATGCCGTTTTGCGCATTGAAGATTCTGAAGAAAAATATGTCCCGCTAAATCACATCGACGAAAAACAAGCCAAATTCGACATTTTCAACTCCAATCTTTCTGAATATGGAGTCCTTGGGTTTGAATACGGTTACGCTCTGGCTTCGCCAAACAAACTCACCATTTGGGAAGCTCAATTCGGCGATTTTGCCAATACTGCACAGGTGATCTTCGATCAATTTATAAGCAGTGCCGAAGACAAATGGAATGTCATGAACGACCTCGTAGTTTTTTTACCTCACGGCTACGAAGGGCAGGGACCTGAGCATTCAAGCGCCCGAATGGAACGCTACCTCACCCTGGCTGCTGAAAATAACTTTCAGGTTGCTAATTGCACCACACCGGCCAATTTCTTCCACCTGCTGCGCCGTCAGCTGCATCGTCCTTTCAGAAAACCACTTATTATTTTCACACCCAAAAGTCTGCTCAGGCATCCACAATGCGTTTCCCACATTAATGAATTTACATCTGGTGGTTTCAGAGAAGTAATCGACGACCTCTCTGTCGACACCAAAAAAATAGAGAAAGTGGTTTTCTGTAACGGCAAGATATACTACGATTTATTGGCAGAGCGTGAAAAACTCAACAAAAATAACATTGCCTTAATTCGGTTAGAGCAATTGTATCCTTTCCCACTTGACCAGTTATTGAACATTTACAAAAAGTATATCAACGCAAAAACCGCCATCTGGGCACAGGAAGAACCGGCCAACATGGGAGCCTGGAACTTTATTTACACGTCTCTCGCCTCCCACATTCCGATCAAACTGGTTGCCCGTCCCGCGAGCGGAAGTCCGGCTACCGGTTCAGGAAAATTTCATGTTATTCGCGCTCAGAAAATATTCGATAAAGTAATGGGTGAATGCAATTGCCCATACCTGGACGAGTCGTGTGAGATGGCCTGCATTGGCAATAAATGGAAACAATTCGAAAAAGAACTTGAAGAGTTGAATATCAAGAACATGGACTCTAAATACCACAGCGGTGTGAAGCCTTTGGTTTAAGTATAGTATTAAATAGTACAAGAAAAAAAAGGAAAAATGATAGTAGAAATAAAAGTTCCATCTCCGGGAGAATCCATAAGTGAAGTACAAATTGCCGGATGGCTGGTTGCCGACGGACAGCAGGTGTCGTCAGATGAAGAAGTAGTAGAAATTGACTCCGATAAAGCCACCCTGAGTGTTGCTGCCGGTGCGAATGGTAAGATTACCATTCTTAAAAATGAAGGAGAAACCGTTGAAGTAAATTCGATAATTGCAACTATCGACACTGAAGCCAATGGCGAAATAAAAGAAAAACATGCCCAGGTTGACGAAAAGCCAAAGGAGCAAGACACTAAGGAGGCGCATAAAAATACAGAAAGTGCGCCTGCGCCAAAGATCAAACAGGATGATCCAAAGCCAACGGAAAATAAGAACTTAAATCTTCATCTTTCGCCGTTAGCAAAAAAAATGATGGAGTCGCATGCGGTTACAGAAGCGGATTTGGTTAACTTCTATAAGCATTACCGACTAACCACCAAGGACATAGACTTTTATCTGGAGAACAAGGATAAAGTAGCCGGCACAAAACCAAAGGCCATCGCATCAGGAAGCCAATGGAAAGGCTCCCGCGATTTCAAGAGCGCAAACATGAGCTCCTTACGTAAAAAGCTGGCTTCCAGATTGGTTTCAGTGAAAAACGAAACGGCCATGTTAACTACTTTCAACGAAGTGAACATGACTCCCATTATGGCTTTGCGCGCTAAATACAAAGACCAGTTCAAAGAAAAACATGGAGTAGGTCTTGGGTTCATGTCGTTTTTCACGAAAGCCGTTACCGAAGCTATGGCCTCTTTCCCGCAGGTAAATTCACAAATCAACGAAGAGCAAATTGTTCAATTTGAATACGTTGATATCAGCATTGCCGTGAGCGGACCTAAGGGATTGGTCGTGCCGGTAGTGAGAAACGCTGAAATACTCAGTCTGGCAGAGATTGAGCATGCAATCAAGGTTTTGGCCACCAAAGCACGCGACAACAAACTTTCAATTGAAGAAATGCAAGGGGGAACGTTCACCATTACCAACGGCGGCGTGTTTGGCAGTATGATGTCTACACCTATTATTAATCCGCCGCAAAGTGCCATTTTAGGAATGCATAATATTGTTGAACGCCCCATCGCTGTAAATGGTAAGGTTGAAATTCATCCTATGATGTATATCGCTCTTTCTTACGACCACCGAATTATTGACGGAAGAGAGTCTGTTGGTTTTCTGGTCAAAGTAAAGGAGTTGCTCGAACATCCTGAGGACATGCTTTTTGGGAGCAAATCGCCCGCTGAGGTACTGCTTGATTTATAAAATAGTGAGGGAATAATCCTCAAGAGTGATGATCAAAACTGAAAATTAAACCTTGTGACAAAACGACTGTTTCAATGGCCAAGAGTAATGATTCTGTCGATGGCACATTTTCTGCACGACATCTATTCCAGTTTCTTACCTCCACTGTTGCCGCTGATTATCAGTAAGTTTAATTTATCACTTACGGCGGCAAGCGGTCTGTTAATGCTGCAAAACCTGCCTTCGGTGCTCAGTTTTTTTGTCGGAGCAGTAGCACATGAACTTCCTTGGAGGTTACTTATTATACTTACTCCACTGGTTACTGCTGTTTGCGGGAGTTTAATCGGGCTTGCCCCCAACCTGATTATCCTGGCCCTCTTGTTGGTAACCATTGGCATCAGTTCCGCTCTTTTTCATGTTCCAGCACCTATTGTCATTCGCTATTACAGCGGAGCTCAAACCGGAAAAGGCATGAGTTGGTACATGTTGGGAGGAGAAGGCGCCAGGATGTTAGGTCCTGTGTTGATCGTTTCAGCTGTGAGCTGGTGGACGCTTGAGGGCACATGGCGGCTCATTTTTCCGGCCATCGTTTTTAGCTTATTGCTACATTTTATGTTGGAAAGGAAATCATTCGAGAAAATTGATGAACGCAACCTGGCCAAAGGCGCCTGGCTTGTTACTTTAAAAGCGTATGCTCCCTTCTTTTTAGGCCTTGCCTTTTATATGTTGTTCAGGTCGGTGATGAAAGCATCTATGGCAACATTTTTACCAACCTACCTCGGGCTAAAAGGAAACAGTCTGATCACCGGAGCAGTGGCTTTGTCGGTTCTGCAAGGATCGGCGGCTGTGGGCAGCTTTTTATCAGGCGGCATCTCCGACCGCATTGGCAGATTTAAAACACTCATATTCCTGGCTTTAAGCGCACCCGTTTTCATGCTGATCTTCGTTTATTCCGGCTTTGCTTTGCAGATGGTTCTTCTGGTTGTTTTGGGGGTGTTGCTGTATGCTACAAGCCCTATATTACTCGCTTTGGTTCTTGAGCAAGGAAGTAAGCAGCCCGCCATGATGAATGCCGGATTTACCACTGTGAATTTTGTTACCAACGCGATCGCGATTTTGTCTACCGGTTTTTTAGGAGATTGGCTTGGTCTGGACACTACATTTAAACTGGCCTCCATTTTAGCTTTTGGAGCTTTTCCATCCGCCCTTGTTTTAAGACATTTCAGCGCCGTAAAAAGTTAATCTTTGAAAGAAATTACCTGAAAACCTTTATCGAATAATCAGGTTAGACTACCTTTGCAAAAAGAAAAAATTATGCGCCGCAAAGTTGACTTTTTAGTTATTGGAACAGGCATGGCCGGGCTAATTTATGCCCTGAAAGTAGCAGACAAAGGCAGCGTTTTTCTGTTGTCGAAATCCTCGATGGAAGATACAGCCACAAGCTATGCTCAGGGTGGTATTGCCGCCGTAATGTACACTCCCGACAATTACGAAAAACATTATGCCGACACCATGAATGCCGGATCGGGGCACAACGATGAAAAAATTGTCCGCATTACCATTAACGAAGGAACTGAACGGGTAAACGAACTAATAGAGTGGGGAACGCATTTCGACAAAGAAACCACAGGAAAATACGCGCTGGCTAAAGAGGGAGGTCACTCTGAATTTCGCATCCTCCACCACAAAGACAATACCGGCTTTGAAATACAGCGTGCTTTGGGTGCGAAAGTGAAAAACCATCCTAACATCACAATCCTCGAAAATTATTTCTCGATCGATTTGATCACCCAACATCATTTGGGCAGGTTGGTAAAGCAAATCCATAACGACATCGAATGTTACGGTGTATATGCGCTAAATAAAACCACCAACTGTATCGAGACCATTTTGGCTAAAACCACCATGATTGCAACAGGCGGAATAGGCAACATTTACCAAACAACAACAAACCCTGTTTTTGCCACGGGCGATGGAATAGCCATGGCTTACCGTGCCAAGGGCATTGTAAAAAGTCTGGAGTTCGTGCAGTTTCACCCGACCTCACTTTACAACCCTGGAGAAAAGCCATCCTTTCTCATTACCGAAGCTTTGCGTGGTGCGGGAGCTTTTTTGGTAAACAAAAGCGGACAGCCTTTTATGGACAAATACCATCCGATGGGGTCGCTTGCTCCACGTGACACTGTCGCCAGAGCGATCGACAATGAAATGAAGCTATCGGGAGATGATTATGTTTACCTTGATGCACGATCTGTTTCAAAAACGGAAATACTAAACCATTTTCCAACCATTTACGGAAAATGCATGAGCATAGGAATTGATATTTCCAAAGACATGATCCCCGTCGTTCCGGCAGCCCATTATAGCTGTGGAGGCATCGTTACCGATGAGTTCGGACGAACCAATATCCACAGACTATTTGCCTCCGGAGAAGTAGCCAGTACTGGTCTTCACGGCGCTAACAGACTGGCTTCAAACTCTTTACTTGAATCTGCAGTATTCTCACACAGGGCAGCAATACAAGCTGCAAGTGAGTTGACGTCAATCGACTTTAACGAAAATGTTCCGGATTGGAATGATGAAGGCCTTGTCTTAAACGAAGAAATGATTTTGATTACCCAATCCAGAAAAGAACTTCAGTCGATAATGTCGAACTACGTTGGGATTGTACGCTCCGATTTAAGACTTAAACGGGCTTTTGACCGACTGGCCATCATTTATGAGGAAACAGAAGAACTTTACAAAAAATCCATCCTGTCGGAACCTATCTGCGAACTCAGAAACATGATCAATGTGGCCTATATCGTGATAAAACTGGCCTTACGCCGTAAGGAAAGCATTGGTTTACATTATAGTCTGGATTATCCCCCTATGGAAGTTAATCATCTTACAAACAATAAAAACAAATGATATGCCTACCATAAAATCAGTAAAAGGAATTCGCCCAAAATGGGGAAAAAATTGCTTTATTGCCGACAATGCCACCCTTACCGGTGATGTGATAATGGGTGATGATTGCAGTGTTTGGTTCAACGCCGTGGTGCGTGGTGACGTACACAGCATCCGCATTGGCAACAATGTCAATATCCAGGATGGAGCAATTATCCACTGTACATATCAAAAAGCTCCGGTATCTATCGGCAACAATGTTAGCATCGCTCACGGAGCAATCGTTCATGGGTGCACCATCCACGACAACGTGTTGATTGGCATGGGAGCTATACTCATGGACGGTGTAGTGGTTGAAAGTAATTCGGTAATTGCTGCAGGAGCTTTGGTATCGAAGGATACCGTGGTAAAATCAGGATCAGTATACGCCGGTGTCCCCGCCAAGCTGATTAAATCGGTCGACACCAGTTTGCTTGAGGGAGAAATCCATCGCATATCCAACAATTATAATATGTATGCCAGCTGGTATGATGAATAACCAGGCTCTGAAGCTGATTCGATTATGCTTTAGTTCATAAACTATTCGGTTTTAGATTTCATAAATAATCTATTTTTGTACCCGTTTAGATGTATATACAACTTTTAAATGGAATTGCAAGAAACAGATTTTGTCGGGAAATGGCTCAATGTAACGGCGCACAGGCTAAGTTATCTGGTTAACAGAAAACTAAATGCCAACGGCTTCCAGCTCACGCACGAACAAATGGTTTTGTTAAAAATCATTTCCTGTAATCAGGGAATTAGCCAAAAAGAATTGGCTTCAAGGCTCGACCGCGATAAAACTTCAATTGCCAGATCGCTGAATAATTTAGAGAAAAGCCATAAAGTAGTCAGAATAAATGTGGGCAATGACAAAAGAGTCAATAACCTTTTCCTGACAAAAGACGGGCATCAACTTTTAACCGAAATACAACCTGTTATTCAGGAGCTCACGAACGAATTAATGAAAATTTTTGAGGAGAAGGAAATTAAAGCACTTCATCAAACCTTACAAAAACTTATAAACGAAGTAAACACCATTGAAGAAAAGTTGCATACGCAACAAAAAAAACTTAACCATCAACTTTAAAGCATATGAACGCCAGAAAATCATGGATCATTGCCTTCATTATTGTCATTATTGGAGGAATCGCATTTGTTTACATCAGCGGCCTAAAACAGCCCCCCAGGCAAGCGCCTAAAAAATCACTGGTGATGGTACCGTATTTCATAGCACAAAATAGCTCCATTCCACTGGTGGTCAGCGGATCAGGCCAGGTAAGAGCCAAGAACAGAATTGATCTGTTTTCGGAAGTAAACGGAGTCCTTTTACATCAGAATAAGGATTTCAGGGCAGGGATGTCGTTTAAAAAAGGTGAAATTTTGGCAAGCATCGACGATACGGAGCAACTTGCCAATTTGTATGCACAACGCAGTGAATTCCAAAATCTGATCACCTCACTCATCCCGGATATCAAGCTTGAATTCCCAGAGGAAGCCCAAAAATGGGACGACTACCTCAACAGCATTGAAATCACGCGTCCTGTGCCGGCCATACCGGCTACCCATAGCGACAAAGAAAAATATTTTGTTACAGGACGAAAAGTTTACACCACCTTCTATAACATTCAAAATATGGAAGCCCGATTACAAAAATACAGGCTTACCGCACCCTTCGACGGAGTCGTAACTGAGTCGCTAATCAACCCGGGTGCTCTGGTACGTTCAGGGCAAAAACTGGGCTCTTTCAGTAACACCGGTTTGCTTGAAATTGAAGTGGCAATTCCTGCTGCCGACATCGCCTACTTAAAAACCGGAAATACAGCCCATTTGCACCTCAAAGGACAAAATTCCACATGGCAAGGCATTGTATCCCGCATAAATCCGGCCATCGACCTCAACACCCAAACGGTATCCGTTTTTATTGAAAGTACCGATGAAGGGCTACGCGAAGGCATGTTCATCACAGCTGACATCCAATGCGGCGACCTGAATGATGTGGTTGAAATACCCAGAAATTTGCTCGTGAACAACGAGTGGGTCTATTTCATACAGAAAGACAGTACGTTACAACGTCTGGACATCAACCCTATACGGTTTCAGGAAAATACAGTAATTGCAGATAAGTTACAAAACGGAACCAAAATTCTGGCTAAAAACATTTCCGGATCATTTATTGGCATGAAAATCATTCCGGTAAGTGAATAACCATCGAAAAAAGTAACATAAAAGAAAAAAATGATGAAACAGATCATCAGCTATTTTATAAAATACCCCGTCTCGGCCAACGTTTTCGTGCTTGCATTTGCTGTCTTCGGCACCATTGCGTTGTTCAGCCTTAAGTCTTCCTTTTTCCCCCTCGCCGAAAGCAGGATTATCAACATTCAACTGGTTTACCCCGGAGCCTCGCCCGAAGAGGTTGAAGAGGGCATCATCCTGAAAATTGAAGACAACCTGCGTGGAATTACCGGAATTGAGCGCTTTACATCGGTATCATCCGAAAACTCGGGTACAATTACCATCGAAGTAGAGAAAGACTACAATACGGCCACGGCACTTGAAGACGTGAAGAATGCCGTAAACAGAATCAATTCATTTCCGGTTGACATGGAACCTCCGGTGATTTTTAAAACCGAAAACCTGAATCCGACTGTTACTTTCGCTATCAGTGGTAAAAATATTTCGCTCAGGTCGTTAAAGGAAGCAGCCCGAAAAGTGGAGGATGATTTACGCTCTCTGGATGGCATCTCAAAAGTAACGCTGAGCGGATTTCCGGAAGAAGAAATTGAAGTGGCTGTAAACGAAAACTCGCTCAGAACTTATAACCTGACCTTTGATGAGGTAGCCAATGCGATAAAAAGAGCCAATCTGGACATCACAGGAGGTAAAATAAAAACAGAAACAGAAGAATACCTTATCCGCGGACGGTTTAAAGAATATTATGGTCAAGGACTGGAAAACATCATTATCAAATCGGATGTACAAGGAAAGACAATCCGTTTATCGGATGTTGCTGTAATCACCGATCGGTGGTCAGAAAATCCTAACCGGATAGAAATAGACAACGAAACTTCCATCGAAATAAATGTACAAACCACCAACAGTGAAGATTTTTTAGCCGCAGCTGATTTGGTTAACGATTACATCAATAAATACAACGAAACCAGTCAGGGGATTCACCTCACCATAGTGAGCGACAGGTCGGTTAACCTGCTCGAGAGAAGAGAGTTATTGACGAACAACGGAATCCTTGGGATGATTCTGGTTTTGCTGTTGTTGTCGTTGTTTTTAAATCCACGCATGGCCATGTGGGTGGCGTTGGGGATTCCGCTTTCGTTCTTGGGCATGTTTATTCTCGCTCAAATTTTTGGAATCACCATCAATGTTATATCGCTTTTTGGCATGATTGTCGTTATCGGGATTCTTGTGGATGACGCCATTGTGATTGCTGAAAACATCTACCATCACTACGAAAAAGGAGAAACACCGGTGAGAGCGGCAGTGAATGGAACAATGGAAGTGCTCCCGGCAATTTTTTCATCTGTTCTCACCACCATCATGGCTTTCTCCATTTTTTATTTTCTGGACGGGCGCGTGGGCGACTTTTTTAACGAGCTGGCTTTTGTAGTAATTGCTACGCTCGCCGTTTCCTTGGTTGAAGCGGTTATTATACTACCTGCCCACTTGGCCCACAGCAAAGCGCTTCAGGGCGCAAAAAGCCAGAACATGGTGAGTAAAATTATGGACAAACTCATGTATTGGATGCGGGATGTTACCTATGCTCCGACACTGAAGTTTGTGTTAAAAAACAAAGTCCTGACTTTCACGATATCTGTCATGGTTCTGGCTCTTACTGTAGCGGCCTTCAGAGGAGGTTTGATAAAGGGTACTTTTTTCCCTTTTATCGAACGCGACAACATTGCCGTAACGCTCAAGATGCCACAGGGAACCAATGAAACCATCACCAACGCCTGGATCGATAAAATCGAAGAAGCCGCCTGGCGCGTTAATGAACAATACAAAAGTAAAAGGGAAGACGGGCTTAACATCATCGATCATATCTCGAAAAAAATCGGACCAACCACCGCCGATGCCAGCCTTAACATTATCCTGCTCAAAGGAGAGGTTCGAAACATTGTCAGCTATGAAATTGCTAATGCCATTTCCCGCGAAGCAGGTCCGATTATTGGAGCTGAGTCGCTGTCCTACGGAGGTGGTGGGAATTTTGGAAAACCCATTTCGGTGGCCTTTTTGGGCAACAACCTAGACGAACTAGAGATGGCAAAAGATGAGTTGAAAGCTGAACTCATGAAATTGGAAGCACTGAAAGATGTGAACGATAACGACCAACAGGGAATTAAAGAAATCAATGTTGAATTGAAGCCTAAAGCCTATATGCTTGGATTGAGTCTGCAAGATGTTTTAGGACAGATACGTTCCGGGTTTTTCGGCAAAGAGGTTCAAAGGCTGCAACGTGGTCGCGATGAAGTTAGAATTTGGGTAAGGTACAATGAAAAAGACCGTTCGTCGATTAACAACCTGAGCGAAATGTTTATCACCACTCCTACCCGCGACAAAGTACCATTAGACGAGTTAGTTACCTATACCATAAAAAGAGGTGTGGTGTCAATTAACCACCTTGACGGAAAACGACAGATCAACGTAGAGGCCGACATGGTTAACGAAACGGCCTCAGTTACCGAGATCCTTGGTTTTGTTAAATCGGATCTCATCCCCGGAATTCTGGCCAAATATCCAACCGTAAGTGTGTTGTACGAAGGCCAAAACCGGGAAGCTGAGAAAACACAGAAGTCGGCTACCAAAGCCCTGCCTGTTGTGCTTTTTCTCATCATTGCTATGATCACCTTTACTTTCAGGTCGTTTGGCCAGACCTTGCTGTTGTTTGCGCTCATCCCTTTCAGCCTGATAGGGGTGGCCTGGGGGCACTTTTTCCACGGACATGCCATCAGCATGCTCAGCATGATGGGTGTGGTAGCGCTCATTGGAATCATTGTAAACGACGGTCTCGTTTTGATTACTAAAGTCAACAGCAACCTCAAAGAAAACCTACCATTTCACGAGGCCATTGTAAAAGCGGGTGTTTCCAGATTCAGACCCATTTTCCTTACTACAGTAACAACGCTGGCAGGGTTAGGTCCTTTAATCTTCGAGAAAAGCTTCCAGGCGCAGTTTTTAGTCCCAATGGCTATTTCCATTGCCTATGGCATGACAGCAGCGACCATATTAACACTTGTTTTGTTACCCGTGCTATTGGTAGCGCTGAACAACATGCGCAGAGCCATTGTGTATCTGTGGACAGGCATCAAGCCTACTCCTGAATCGGTTGAACCGGCAGTTAAAGAACTTAAAGTTGAAAATGATGAAATTGAAAATTAATCTAATTATCTTAGGGATAGGGCTTCTTTCGGCAAGTTGGCTTGGGGCACAACAACCCGATTCGTCCACATCGTCGTTTAATTTAAGACAGGCCATTGACATCGCGATGAGTCAAAACCAGGACATTCTGGTTGCCCGAAACAACCTCCTTATCGCAGAAAACAATGCAGGCCTGCTGAATTCCGGATACCTGCCGCAACTTACCGGAAGCGCTGGAGGCAATTACACCAACAACGATACCGAGATGAAATACACGAGCGGAGAAACAGTTACACGCGATGGTGCTGTTTCAACCTCCTACAACGGGTCGCTCGGGATAAATTACCGCCTTTTCGATGGCATGAACAGGTATTACAATTACAAAATACTGAAAACGGATTATTCGCTTACCGAACTGCAATCGCGTTCGATTATCGAGAATACTTTGCTACAGTTGATTCGTTCGTATTATGATGTGGCCAGACTTACAGCCAGAATCGGCAATATTCAGCGCACCCTTAATGTCTCCAAAACACGGTTTAACTATACAAAAGACCGATTTGATTACGGCCAAAGCACCGAATTGGATGTGCTGAACTCTGAAGTGGATCTGAATAACGACAGTGTTAACCTGATCAATACGAAAAGGGAATTACAAATTGCTAAAAACAACCTGTTGGTGCTTTTAGGTGTTGAAACGGCGCAACCGTTTGAGGTGGACACTACGGTAGTTTTTAACCCCATTGCCAACAAAGACTCGTTGTTCGAGTCAGCTCTGGCGAACAACGCCGACTATCAGCTGAGCCTGTTAAACCAAGCCAAATCGAAACTTGCTCTGAAGCAAAGCAAGTCAGGGTATTTGCCCACCCTCGACTTAAATGGCAGCTATGCCCTATCGAAAACGGATAACGATGTAGGCTTTTTGCTCAACTCTCAAAACAAGGGTTTCAGCACAGGCCTCTCGCTGTCGTGGAACATTTTCGATGGAGGGAAAACCCGTACCCGGGAATTGAACGCCAGAATTTCACAGGAAAACGCAAGCTATCAGACCGATAGATCGCTTAATGAACTGAACCGCCAATTGAATAACGCCTACACCAATTACAGTGATCTGTTTTTTATCATGCAAGTGGAAGAACGCAACATGAAAACCAACGAACGTAATTTTGAGCGGTCGACAGAGCAATTTCGAATGGGATTAATTTCGTCTTTAGATTTCAGAACGGCTCAAACGGAGTTGCAAAATGCTATCGACAGGTACAACACGGCCATGTTCAACACCAAAGTAGCTGAAATGGAGTTACTCAAGCTTGCCGGACTTTTTCTTAGTGTAATTGAGTAAATGCGTTAACCAATGCTTAATTAACAGCTTTTAGGCTTTTGTTATTTAAAATAATTCTTAATTTTGTCCGAAATTAAATCGTTAAACATTAAATATAAATAGATTATGGCAGTATTAGTAGGCAAGAAAGCCCCACTTTTTGAAGCCACCGCAGTAATAAATGGTGGTGAGATAGTTGAAAAATTCTCTCTCGAGCAATTTATCGGGAAAAAACATGTCATTTTTTTCTTTTATCCTTTAGACTTTACTTTTGTTTGTCCGACAGAAATTATCGCCTTTCAGGATAAAATTGAGGAATTTGAAAAACGCAATGTTGCTGTTGTCGGCTGTTCGGTCGACTCGGCTTTTTCGCATTGGGCATGGCTAAACACGGAAAGAAACCAGGGAGGCATAAAAGGAGTAAAATACCCTATCGTTTCCGACCTGTCGAAAACCATTTCGGAAAACTATGACGTGTTAGCCGGTTCATACGAATACAATGAAGACGGCGAAGCTGAATTTAACGGCGAACCGGTAGCCTATCGTGGGCTGTTCCTTATCGACAAACAAGGTGTTGTTCGCCACCAGGTGGTAAACGATCTACCTTTAGGAAGAAGCATTACCGAAGCCCTCCGCATCGTAGATGCATGGCAATTTCATGAAGAATTTGGTGAAGTTTGCCCCGCTAACTGGGAACCGGGACTGGATGCTTTGGAAGCCACTTCTGATGGTATTGCAAAATACCTCAGCACACACTAAAAAAGTAGAACTTTTTGTTAAAAGAGGCCATCCCGTTCAGGAGATGGCCTCTTTTTTTAGAATCGGTAAACCAGGGCTACCCCCCCTCCCCTGCCAGTTGCTATGGAGAGTTTGCCGCCGGGCTGCATGAGTCGGTAAACTGTTTTTCCGATAGCAAAACCAAGCGCAGCTCCGATAAGCACATCACTGCTCCAGTGTTTATCATCGTAAACCCGCGACAGGCCAACCCCGGTGGCCAAACCATAAGCCAGCACACTGACCCAAATTTTTTCGCGATACACTGATGACATGAAAGAAGCCAGTGAAAAAGCCGTGATCGTATGTCCGGAGGGAAAAGAAGTATAAGAAAACTCACCAAAAGGACCTTCCCACAACCTAGGGTTAGCCGGGTTATCCTGATCAGGGCGATGGCGGTGGGTCAGGTGTTTTAGAACCTGCACTGTGACAGCACTCATCACCCAGGCTTGTGTGCCGCCGAGAGCAATTTGCCGGGCACGGACATCATCAAAAGCCAGGCCCACAACATAAAAACCCCCCATGGCAACAGCAGGATAAAGCCCGCTTCCCCAAGGCTCGAATAGGTATTTGGCAGCAAAATCAGCTTCTTCCGACTGATTATTCCTGAAAACAGTTCTTATCTCATCATCGTAAACATAGAGCAAAACCCCGGCTGCCGTAACCCCGGCTGCTGTTATCCATTGCTTTTTGTTCCAATGCAAGGGCGCGGTATAAATGGATTGAGCGGCTTTAAGATAACTTTTAAAATAAGCTCCGTTTGGCTGATCATGAAAAGCGTACGCCTCTCCCGATAAGGCCGGTGCTTGCGCCTTTGCGGCCAGCGACAGGACAAGCAAAAGCAGCAATGAAATCAAAGGATAGGATACAAAACGAGTCATCATACCGTTGTAGGAGTTGTTATTCCAGACTTTTGGCTTCATTCCAATAATGATCCATTTCTTCGAGACTCATGTCTTCGAGTTTTTTACCGTCATTTTTTGAGGCCGATTCGATATACTGAAACCGGTTGATGAATTTCCTATTGGTTCGTTCAAGCGCATCTTCGGGGTTTATGCCCAGATAACGCGCGTAGTTTACCAAGGCAAACAGCAAGTCACCGAATTCATCCTCCAAATGCTGTTTATCGGACTCTTGCTCTACCTCGTATTTAAGCTCATTTAGCTCTTCTATAACTTTGTCCCACACTTGCTCACGGGCCTTCCACTCAAACCCCACTCCTTTTACTTTTTCTTGTATGCGGTAAGCTTTCACCAAAGGTGGCATTGATTTGGGCACTCCTTCCAATACAGATTTCTTGCCCTCTTTAAGCTTTAGTTTTTCCCAGTTGTTCTTCACATCAGTAGCATCAGACACAGCAACATCGCCGTAGATGTGTGGATGTCGATAAATGAGTTTCTCAGAAATCCCGTTCAAGACATCGTAAATATCAAACGCTCCCTGTTCGCTTGCAATTTTGGCATAAAAAACCAGATGCAACATTAAATCGCCCAACTCGCCTTGCATTGCAGGCAGATCGCTGGCCATAATGGCATCCGACAATTCATATACTTCTTCGATGGTAAGATGGCGCAGGCTTTCGATGGTCTGTTCTTTGTCCCACGGACAACCTGCGCGCAGATCGTCCATAATATTGAGTAGCCTCTTAAATGCAGCGAGTTTTTGATCGGTACTATGCATGATTTAATCCTGAATAAGAGCAATCAGGTCGTCGCCTTTGTAGGGTTTGGCAATATACCTATCGATGCCGGCTTGCATAAAACGTTCCTCATCGCCAGGCATGGCATAAGCGGTAACTGCGATAATTTTTATCCGAGGCCATCCGTTTTCCTTTTCTATTTCCCTGATTTTCTTAGTAGCTTCCACGCCGTTCATTATTGGCATTTGAATGTCCATAAGAATGACATCATATTCATTTTTCTCGAAGAGCTCAACCCCGGCTTTGCCATTTTCAGCCAAATCGGCGGTATATCCCTTTAGCTTCAATACAGCCAGGGCAAACTTCTGGTTGAGCATGTTATCCTCTACCAGCAGCACGTGTTTCTTTATTTCTTTTGATTTCATTCGTTGGACTGATTTAGTTGACTTTCATGGGTTGGCAAGGTAAAAAAGAACTTTGATCCCATATTTTTCTTGCTTTTAACCCAAATATTTCCCTTATGTTTATTTATAAACTCTTTGCTAAGAATGAGCCCGATACCTGTTCCCTTCTCGAACTCGGTTCCGTCAGCCAGATACTGTTCATCAAGCCTGAACAATTTCTCAATTCCCTCTTCAGGTATCCCTACGCCTGTATCTGCAACGCAAACCTCAATAGATAATTTTTTCTTTTTGGCGGTAATCCTGACCTCACCTCCCGACGAAAATTTGATTCCATTGCTAAACAGATTCCGTAAAACTGTCCGGATCATGTTTTTATCGGCAAAAACCAAAGTATTAAATGGAATCTCCGACACAAGTTTAATTTCCTTTTTCGCAGCCTGCGATTGCAGGAGATTCATTACTTCGTTTACGACACTATTTAAATCAAAAGTTCCCGGCATAAACCTGATTTTCCCCGTTTGTGTGCGCGACCATTCGAGTAAATTTTCGAGCAACCTATAAGAGGTATTTGAGGCTAAGTTAATATTTTCAATGTAACTGCGGCGCTCGGCATCAGATAAATTTTCGTATTCAAGCAACAGCAAGCTGGCAAACCCGATGATCGCATTAAAAGGATTTTTTAAATCGTGAGCAATTATGCTGAAGAATTTATCTTTGGTTATATTGGCCTGGCGCAAATCTTCTTCCCGCTGTTTTAGGGCTTCATGGTGTCTCCGCTTTTGCGTAACGTCTTCCATTACAGCCACAAAATGACTTATTTCGTTTTGAGCACTGAAGATGGGCGAGATCACCAAAGACTCCCAAAACAACTCTCCATTTTTCTTTTTGTTAAGCAATTCTCCGCGCCAAATCCGACCATTGAGAATGGTCTGCCACAACTCGCGGTAAATATGCACACTTTCCTGACCAGAAGACAAGATACGTGCATTTTGCCCTGAAACTTCCTCACGGGTAAAACCTGAAATTTCAGTAAAAGCAGGATTAACGTATTCAATATCACCGGCCATGTTGGTAATCATAATCATTATCGGACTTTGTTCAATGGCTGCAGTAAGTTTTTTTATGGTTTCCTGATTTCGTTTCCGGGAGGTTATGTCCATGCCAATGGTAAGAATGGCCTGCTGGTTGTTGTAGGTAATTTTACTCACCGACAAATCGAGATAAATCATTTTTCTTTCCTTGTTGAATGCCCTGATTTCGTAGTTGTTCTGAAGTTGTTCATTCTTCATGCGCAGGCGGGCAAACTCAGTAATTTTCTCCCTCTCATCAGGGTGCACCAGATCAAAAACGGTGATAGTTGCCAAATCATCTGGAGTAAGCCCTGACAACCTGTAAAACGACTGATTGGCAAAAAGAATCTTCCCATTTTGATGAATTAGCATCACCTCAGGGCTTTGCTCAACAACAGTTTTATACTTCTCCTCACTTTCTGTAAGTAAGGTGTTTAAGCTCCTAAGCTTCTTGTTGTCTTTTCGCTTACGCAACATATAATAAAAAATAATGCCCAGCATAACCGCCAGCACAACCGAAGCCAGCGTCATGGCATTTATCAGCTTCTTACTGAAAGAAATTTGCTGCTCCTGAATCAGATTTTCCTGAGAGAGCAACTGATGATCATATCTTGCCTGGATAATTTTTTCGTTCACATTAAGCAGCAACAAGCTGGTTGTTAAACTTTTATCATAAATAGAATCGCTCAATATTGAGGCAGATTCCAGGTGTTGAAAGGCCATAGGATAGTTTTCCAAATCCCGATAAGCATTGGCCAGTACTTCATATAATTGATATTCCATTTCTGTATAGCCATGATCGCGGGCTTGTTTCAAAGCCTGCTTTGCCATTTTTATGGCCTTCGCCGATTGACCGCTGGTTTGAAGAAATCCAGAGTAAAACTGCAACGTATTAGCCTGCTTATAGTTACTCAATCCCAACTCAAACAGTTTAATGGATTTACTGAAATAGGTTTCGGCTTTTTCATATTGCCCCAACCCGGAGTAAGCCAGAGCTATGTTGTTATACAAAGAGCACTTCTCGCCCAACTTATTGTTGGGCAGAAGTTTAAGAGCTTCCTGCGAGTATCTCAATGACTGATTATAATTTTTTAGACTTAGCTGAATTAAGCCCATGTTTAAGTATGATAAGCTTATCATTGAGGAGTCCTGGATGCGCTGGGCCAAATTGAGTGCTTCATCAACAAACCCAAGACCCTCCTGATACAGCCCCACATTATCGTAAAGCACGGCGATGTTGTTAAGGGTTCTGGCCAGGCTTAGGGTATCGTTTACCATACGCTTCAAGTAAATGGCATCTGCAAAATGATCGGCAGAGAGCTTATAAAACCCAAGCACCTTGTAAATCGAGCCAAGGTTATTCAAGGTTTTAATCAGAAAAGTCGTGTCAGCAATTTCGTTAAACACAGCCTTGGCATGGCTAAAATAAAAATGGCTCTGTTGAAAATCGGACAGCATGTAATAATCGATGCCGAGGTTATTGAAAAAAATGCCCTCCATGTGAGCATTTCTTTCTCGTTGAGCCAGTTGCAAGCCCATTGAATCGTAGTACACCGCCTTTTCGGCATCAACATTAGAATAATAAGCACTCAATTGTTGGCATATATTCATTTTAGTCGTGTCGGGTGCATTGTCGAGTAAAGCGATCAGGCTGTCGGATGGGAAGGCAGTCCCAATTACCGGATGCAGGGTCAATAATCCCGACAAAAGTAAACCCATCCATAAGGTGACCCACAAACGCATTTTGAGAATTTTTACAAATCAGTACAAATGTAAGCGTTTTTCGGGAAAAATCAACGAATAAAATCAATATACCCTCACATATTCAAATAGTCATGTACCATGCAGCCTAATAGGCAGAATCACTACCTTTGCGCCGCACAACAGAGATGAATAAATTAGTAAAAATATCAACCTTCTTCATGGTTCTCTACAGCCTGCTGACTGTAAAGGCTGTAGCGCAACCCAAATCACCGCTTAGCGGGCACAACCTGTCGTTGGAGGTAAAGGCACAGTATGGATTTTTACTCAGTCATCACCTCGAACTCGACATTTTTAACGCCCACTTTCCGGCAGTAGAGATCACACTTCAACGCGAAACCTGGGGAACCAAACGCTGGGAGCAAGCTTACAACTACCCATCTTACGGCATTAGTTTATGGTATTCCGGTTTGGGAGGTTTCGATGCCATTGGCTCAGCATATGCACTATACCCTACCATTAATTTCCCACTCACGCGAAGCGACAATCAATCGCTGCATTTCAAACTCGGCATCGGTGTGGCCTACCTGACCAACCATTTTGACCGCATAGAGAACTACAAAAATTTTGCTATCGGATCAGCGTTTAACTTTAGCGCAAGCCTTTATTTTGATTACAGGCATAAGATATCCAAACGGTTTACCCTCTCGGCAGGGTTAGGATTAACCCATTTTTCAAATGGATCGACCAAGACTCCGAATTACGGATTGAACATTCTCACAGCCACGGTTGGCATAACCGGCTATCTGAGCAAACCTAATCCTGGATTGAAAAAACAATTTCTCCCCAAACACTACCCTTTTGAGTTTGATGGCAGCAGATTCCTCGAAATGCAATATTCAACGGCCGTTGCCACCAAAGACATGACTGAACAATTGGGTGAAAGATTCATGGTTTACGCCCTCTACACCAACATCATGGCCAGGGTGAGTTACAAAAGTAAATTTGGGGCAGGACTGGATTACACCTACGATGAATCGGATGTTTTTATCCTGCACAAATCGATGAACCAGGAACCGGATTTACGCGACGCCACCAAAGTAGGTCTGAGCTTAGCCTACGAGCTGGTAATCAGCCGCGTGTCGTTTCTGTTCAACGCCGGGATGAATGTAGCAGGAAAGGAAAGAAGTGAAGGAGACTTTTTTCAGCGACTTACCTTAAAATATCATTTTACCGACAACTGGTTTGCCAACCTGGCCTTGAGCACACACCTCGGAAAAGCAGAATACATTGGAATAGGATTAGGTTATCGGAATTTTGTTAAATACCGTCAAAAAATACCACATGGTTAAAAGACATTATCTTTTTTGGATTCTCGTAGTCGTTACAAGCTTAACAGCATGCAACAAAACACATGTAGAGGACTGCTTTAAGTCGTCGGGAGAACTAACCATGGAAAGCCGTGTTTTGCCCCCTTTCAACAACATCAAGCTTTTCGACAATGTAGACCTTGTACTTCAGCAGGGAGTAACAACCCAATGCGAGGTGGAAGCAGGAAAACATCTTCTTTCCGGAATCGTGACCGAAGTGGACGAAAAAGGTAACCTGAATATACGAAACACAAATTCCTGCAACTGGATCAGAAGTTTCAATCAGCCAATCAGGGTTTATATCGAATTACAAAAACTCGACACGCTGGATTACAGATCGATAGGAAATATCTACACGCCCGACACCCTGTTTCAGGATACCCTCATCGTTAACTTGTACGAAGGGGCAGGACGTGTTGACTTACTCATCAAGTCAAAATTACTTCGCGCCGGGCTTCATTACGGCACACAGGAATTAATTATTTCCGGAAAATGCGGTTTGGTATATGGTTATACCGCCGGATTCGGCCTGATAGACATGCGCGATTTGGAAGCAAGTTTGCTTTATGTGAACAACAACAGCGGAAACAACATGTACGTGAGGGCCACCGAGGAGTTGGGAGCCACTATTCAAAGCTTGGGCAACATTTACTACTACGGCTCACCGCCAGTGGTTAATTTCAGTAAACAGGGAGCAGGCGATTTAATACACCTGACAGAATAACATGAGAAAAAGAAGTTGGAAACCTGACCTGAAAAACCCTGTGCTATGGGCTATGTTGTTTGCCACCGTGGTTTTGTTATGGACAAGTGCCAACATGAAATGGGGCGACGGACGCTGGAACAGGTTAGTCAAAGTAGACGGAACCGGTTATTTTTCCTATTTGCCGGCCATATTCGTTTACCAAGACCTTACATTCAGCTTTCACGACTCCATTGCCAGGAATCCTGTACACAGAGAGTTTTATTTCGATTACCGAAAGCAAGTACACGGTAAGACGGTGAATAAATATTATGCCGGTACTGCTTTATTGATGCTGCCCTTTTATCTCGCCGGTCATGCCCTTAATGCCCTTACCGGTCAATCGATGGATGGGTTTTCGGTGTGGGTATTGATTATGACACAGATAGCGGCCATTTTTTATACCTTGCTGGGCTTGTGGTGGCTTCACCTGAGCCTAAAGCTATACTCTGCAAACCAACGCATTACAGCCATTGTACTACTGGCTGCATTATTTGGGACAAACTTGTTTTACTACGTCTCGGAAGAACCGGCTATGTCGCATGCTTATTCCTTTGCCATGGTAAGCTTGTTTATTTATACGGCCAAAATGTACTTTATTGCCCGTATCCCGAAATATTTCGTTTGGTCGATGGTTGCTTTTGGACTGATCGTTTTGATCAGGCCGGTAAACGCTTTGGTCATCATAAGCTTACCCTTTATTGCAGGAAGTTATACTGCGTTTAAATCGGGGTGGCGGGCGTTAATAAAAAAACCAAACTGGTTAATGTTTGGGCTTGTTCTTGCAGTCTTAATTACAGGCATTCAAAATGTAATTTATTGGTTACAAACCGGACATCCTTATGTTTTCTCTTACCAGGGAGAAGGTTTTAATTTCTCCGAAATTCATTTTTTTGATTTTCTTTTTTCTTATAAAAAGGGGTTCTTTTTATACACCCCACTTGCTTTTGTCGCGCTTGGCGGTCTGGTTTTCCTGTACCGACAATCCAAATACGCTGCATGGTGGTTATTGGGTTTTCTGGTTCTCGTAATCTACATACTAAGTAGTTGGTGGCTCTGGTATTATGGAGGAAGTTTTTCGTCGCGCGTGATGGTGGAATATTTACCCTATTTTATGGTTCTTCTCGGCTTGATGCTTACCCACATCAAAATCCCAAAAACCGTTATCGGCCTCATCATTGTGCTCACCCTATTCTGCCAATTGCAGACCTATCAGTACCGTTACGGATATTTACATTACGACAGTATGACTAGCGAGAAATACTGGGATTTGATGCTAAATCCATTGGGGAAATAAGGAAGAAAAGTCGAAAAGAAGCCATTTAATCATGCCGTAGCGACTCAACGGGATCTTGCTCTGCAGCCTTGCGNGCAGGCAGAAANCCGAAGATTATACCNACAGAAGCAGCCACACCAAACGAAAGGAGGATAGACCAAAACGAAACNATGGTCAAAATATCTGTTGAGAAGGTNATGATTTTAGCCATGACCACNCCNAGCACAACACCGATCANTCCNCCGGAAATACTNATAAAAGTTGCTTCCGACAGAAACTGGAAAATGATGTCACGGCGTGTNGCTCCGGTAGCCCGGCGCACGCCAATTTCGCGGATGCGNTCCATCACCGAAGCCAGCATGATGTTCATAATGCCGATACCTCCCACCACAAGGGAGATGCCGGCAATAGCNCCCAGNACGATATTGAAAATATCTTTGGTTTTTTGCTCTTGTTTGAGTAAAAGTTCAGGGATGGTAATTTGAAAATCATCTACGCCCTGGTGGCGTCGTGTAAGCATTTTCTTAATGGCTTCAGCGGTTGCCGACAGCTGGCTGCTTTCTTTCACCTGAACCACAATTTTATCGAGCTGGTTTTCCGATTCGGTACTACCACCGGAAGAAAAGGAGATAGCTCCTCCTCCAAAAAAAATGATGCTGTTTCCTCCCATCAGGCTTGACTGATTCACCAGAGAACGGTCTTTATACCTGAGCAGGAGCGTTTTGATTGGAGCAAAAACACTCTTGCTGTAGTTGCTAACCCCCATATTCTCTGCTTTTTCGCTAACCTGGACACCTTTTAGCACCCCAATAACCTCGAGCCAAATGTTGCCACATTTAAGCTTCTGCCCTATGGGATCCTGGTTGGGGAACAACTTTCCGGCTACTTCAGGGCTAATTACGCAAACAGGAGCACCCATCTCACTTTGCACTTCACTAAACGTGACGCCATTCTTTAGCTCCTGATTAAAAATCTCAAAATAATCAGAAGTAACTCCCGACAAGTCGATGTTTAACTTTTTTCCACTGCTTATGGCCAGTGTGGGGTAAATTACTTCGGGGCTGACCACCTTTACAGTGGGCAAAGTTTGGGCAATATTGCTGACATCTTTAAGCGTCAGACCCGGCGAATACTTTTTGCTCAGGGTCTTTTCATCGCTTTCTTCATCGGTGTCGGTTTGGCTGTCGGTAGTTTTGGCCGAAATCACGATGTTATTCAACCCCACGAGTTTTATCTGATCGAGGATTTCCTGACGTGCCCCGTTGCCAATGGCCATCATGGCAATTACTGCTGCTACGCCAAATATTATTCCAAGCGCCGTGAGTATGGAACGAAATTTATTGGCAAAAACCGCATCTAACGACAGGGTAAGTATTTGAAGATATCTTTCCAAAGCTGCTTGATTTTTTATTTATTTCTCCCCTGAGGCTTTTGTCCGTTGGGTTTTCCCTGCCTGTTTCCAGGACCACCCGGACGTTTCCGTCCACGCTCTTTATTGATTTCAACGGTATCTTCAGCGGGTTTCTCCACTTTGTATTTCTCTATTACTGCGTCATCCAAACGGCGCAACGTCCACTGATCAGCCTGCTCAGGAGGAATGAGATAAACCTCGTCGTCCTCATCAAGTCCTTCGTGAATGATAATGTCGGTCTCACTGCTTTTTCCGGAAATAACTTGTTGCCGCCTTCCTGAGGTGGTGTAAACAAAACTCACTGTATCAATGGTATTTACAGCTTCGATGGGCACATACAACACCGAATCGATTATCTCGGTTATGATGCTGTTCTTGGTGGTCATGGAGGGGCGCAGGATGGAATCGTATCCATCTATCTGAATCATCACCTCAAACACTTTGGCATTAGAGTTACGCATTTGCTCACCCATGTTGGCCACTTCGTGCACTAAACCAGTAAACCGTTTATCCGGAAAGGCGTCGATTTCAATGATGGCCTCCTGACCGGTTTTCACCTTGGATATATCAATTTCGTTAACGTATGTACGTGAATTCATAGCACTTAGGTTTGGTAGTATGGCCACCACATTTTCCCAGCTGCTGATTTGGTCGCCGGCACCCAGCTTCTGCCCCGACCAATCGCGCTTGTAATTCACCATTCCAGACTTAGGCGCGGTTATAGTAAACTCTTTCTTTAAGTCGACAAACTCATTCAACACGCGGCGGGCTTTTTCGAGGTTTGTTGCCACCTCGCGCATGTTGGCAACCGATTGTTGCTGCTTAATGGTATAATTTTGAAGGGTCTGTGTATAGGCACGCTCAGTTTTTTCCAGGTCGATCTGCACCTGACGTTGGGTTGCAGGTGGTTCATAAATGGATTGGTCGACGATAATTTTCTTCTCTTCTGTTTGGTATTTTAAATTGATCAGCTCATCGCGGGCACTCCGAAGGGTGAGGGTGGTGTCGAGCTGGGTTTTGATAAACTGGGTTTCAAGCTTTTCCACCTCTAATTCCTGGTCTTTTATTTGATTTTCCAGATCACTTCTGTCGATGGTAGCCACCCACTGACCCGAGTCGACCACCGTACCATCAGGAACGATGTCTTCGATAGTATACCGGTGTATACGCGCGTTGCGAAGCCCATTGGCATTTGGGCCCATGATGTTTTCACTGGATCGGGCTTCAAGCTCACCCGTAGTGGTAACCTGAATTAAAAACTGTCCTCTCTTCGCTTTCACCATGATGGTGTTTTCTGTTGCCATATCTTCCGACATGAAAAACCACAAAAAGGCAGTCAGCGCAATAATTACACCAAGGAGAACAAGTAGATTTTTACGTTTCATTGACATTTAAGTTAAGAGTTGGTAAAGGTACAATCGTTGACCAAAACAACAACGCATTTTTTGACAGATAATTGTAATTTTCCTGCAAACGATCAAAAAGCTAAGGCCGGAAGCTACGATTGGCTGTTTAAAGGCGGAGTTACTCTAACTGTAAAAGAATGAATTTGGTTTCAAATTTCTCAAAGAGTAAGGGCTTAGTCAGCACTTGAATTTCTTCTCCGAGGACATTCACCTCACTTATCGACAATGCTTTTGTTTCGCGTTTTAGCCGATCGACATCGAGCATGGCCTGATCACCTTCGGTTTCACGCAAGTGCAATACAATGGCCTCATTTGTGCTGGCCAGTTGCGAATCCACCAATAACAGGTTTGGCACATCGATGTTCAGAACTGATCTTGGGTAGTACATATCGTTAACAGCGCCTGACGGAATTACACGGGCCGCAAGTGGAATCCTGTTTTCCCATCCAAAGCGTGTTGCCTCAGCATTTGAATTGTTTGGCATGGAAGTGATGAAATAATTCCACGACATCCCCCCTTCCTGACTTGCTTTGAAATTAGTTGTCCAATAGTTATTAAGCACCCATGAATACAGGTGTGTTTTTTCAGGTTGATAGGTATAATAAAAATGGCCGGTGTTTATCTCACCAAACTGAACCAATGGGGTGCTTTTGCTGCTAAATACAATTTGCGCCTCCTGATTTCGAACAGAGACGAAATTTTGCACGAGGTTCCAGTCGGAAGAAGTTCCTTCCAGTTGATTAAACCCCGGATGGACAGTTCCTCCCTGAACTTCATAGCTAAGCTCGCCCGACGGAGTCATTGTGAATGGGAAAGCCACATACAGCCCTTCAGGAGTGGATACATTCAATTTGCGTGTAGCGTAAAGCAGTTCGATTTTCTTTTCGTGATGATAAAGACGCATTTCGATTTGAACACCAGACTCATCCGAACACTTTTCGAGCGACCCGGTTATCCTTACACTGTTCCACAGCTCACCCGGAATCACTTCTGAAACCTGTACCTCTTCCAAAGAATGAAGTTGTTTTCTCAAGGGAACATAGGTTGTATCCCTGTTGGAACCGGTCAAACGCTCCAGAACATGCCGGTTTTCAAGCTCTTCGTAAATCAGGGCTCCCAGCTTTACCCCGCATTCCTGATCTACCAACTCAAGGTTTAGCTCTTTATCATAAATATGCGAAACAGCACCTCTTTTTGCATCGATGGTGATTTTGTAGTAATTGTTTTCAAGTTGATTTTCAGGCTTCAAACTTGTTCCCGACTTGATTTTTATACTGTTTACTTCAACACGAAGCAGGGCATATCCCATCGCCGGAATATCACTAACCCATAGCGACCAATAACTACCATCATTCCTACTGCTCATGAGATGCGCATCCACAGTATTTCCGCCTTCATCCAAAATTTTGAAATCTTTGTCCAAAGGAAGAATTTGATGGTCGATATACACCTCTGCCAAACCAGAGCGCTTCCAGTTCAGGGTATTAAAAACCGCAATGGTTGGAACATCTGATTTTGGAATAAAGGGTTGGAGATATCCCAGTGCTTTTTCTTTCAACAGACCGGATTGTTTTACTGCCGACCAGGCGTACGCAGATTTTTGCCCCCACTGAACAATTACATTTTCAGTCATGGGATCGGAAATGCTTACATCCGCACCAAATGTATGTTCATCATAAAACAGAAGGTTATCATAACAATCACGTATATCCACATTAATTTGATCAGGAATATCGGCTCCCAACAGGCGTGCCATGGAAAACAGGCCCATGTTGCCAATCATCTCGGCATGGGTTGACCGAGCTGCTTTGGTTTCATTCATGGCCGACCCAAAGCCATCCGACCACCAATCAGGCCAGGCTACTTGTTTTACAGGAAGATGTGCGCCCTCATGCTCATCCAGATAGGTCATGAACTCACGGGCCAGCGAAATCTTTAGTTTTGGCCATTCGTATTTTTCATTCCACTCTTTTACGATATCGCAAGCAATGGTAGAAGGTGGCGAGTTATCAGTAACATAACCCGAGAACTGAAATGCTGTATGATTAAAAGGGTAGTTTTTACGTTCCAGATCTTCCAGGTAGTTCGACAAATTGGCGCTGAACACATCGATATTCCCAGTAGTAAGACCTAACGAGTTTCCATGCATATAGTGCTCACTACGGTAGGCCAGCAGGCGATTCCCGGCAGGCGATTCCCACCAGAAAGCCGTTGGTTTGTCAAAAGGAATTTGTGCTCGATGCCCATGTTGACCCATGATCAGGTACTTTACTCCCGTGTTGTTAAATAAATCAACCATGCACCAGCCAATACCATTTACATCATTTTGCATGGCTGTACTTACTTCAATTCCTTTTTCTTTAAAGTGAGTCAGCGTCTGGGTTTGCATGGCCAGCGATGTTTCATCAACTACTTCTGAATAGTTAAAAAACATCCCTGTAACTTCTATACGACCTTCCTTAATACGTTGAAGTAAACGATTTATCTGACTTTCAGGTCTTGCTTTCAGGTATTCCCTAACTGTCCACGCGGCTTCGCAGGTCCAGCGGAATTTGGCCTCCTCCGGGTAATCGTCGGTTTGGTCACAAAAATCGAGGGCAAAATCGATATACCGCAAATGTTCTGCCAGTATTTCAGTTTGAGAACGGGTATACCCGATATCTGTGTGGGAATGTTGTACCAGATAAATGGTCCATTCTTTTACAGGAGCAAGCCAAAAAGTGTGATATGTGGCTGGCATGACTCCGGTTTCAATTTTGGCTGTAAAAAGAGCAGAGTCTGCAACGGCAGGGAGTAGAAAATCAACCTCGTTGACACCCGGAATCAGGGTTGTAATTGCACGCTGATCGCCAATGGTAATGGTTGAATTAACAGGATCTCCCAGATGAATCATTTTTATCCGGGCAACATGTTTAAACTCATCACCTGCTTTAGTAACCACGCCAAGCTGCTTTATGGTAATATCCTCTTCCAGAGGCACCTTATAGGTCATGAACCAAATCTGGCTATCCTTATCTATGGCCTCTATTTTAATTTGTGCCGCTTCACCAGGAACGACAATTGATGCAGGGACAGTCAACACGGCAAAACCCATCTGATCACCGTGCCTGTCAACCATCGTTTTGTGAAAAGTTAATTGATATCCCTGATCGCCCTCTATCGTCCATTTTGTCAGGTTATTAGAAACCGGACTTTGAAAAGAGCCCAATCTTTGGTCATTAATCCAAATGACGAATGTTTGAGGTGTCGGGGTTACATCCATCCCGTAGAGCCAAACAAAGGATATTTCATCCTCTTCAAACTCAGGAGGCACGATTCGGGTATTCCAAACAATGGGTTGAAAGTCCTTGTTTGCCCTGATCAACAAACAAGCCTCAGAATTGGATAAAGGGGAATGATAGGTGAAATTGTTTCCCGACACGACCTCTTGGTAACCAACCACATAACTATTCTGTCCGTTTAGACAAACCAACCAGAACAATGAAAAAAGCAGGATTATAATTCTATTCATATTGACTCAATTGACTTTAACAGATACGCCGGAATCCGGAATCAAACACCATTTAGCGAAATGAACTCATAGCTGACTCCATTCCATTCTTTGTGATTTTTTTACCAGCTGTAAGCCAGAGTATTTCTGTTATTAAAATTTTGGCCTCAAAGGTAAATTTTTTACCCCAGTATTTATTTATCAAGTTGATCATTTACTTTAACAGCCTTAAGACCTGGTCGTTTTTGCCTCTTTGACTCCAGGTGGTTGAGCACTTCAAAAAATCGGAAATCGGGAACTTATTACTAGAATAACTGTTGGTTTTTAGCATTTTGTGGACACTGACTGCTTTCCATGAGAATTTTAACTCTACCGAATCATTTCGAAATTAAAAATGTGACTATATTTGAGCTTCATTTATCAACAAAACCATGAATTTGAAAAGAACTCGTTGGAAAGGCCTGCTCCGGTTGACGGACAAAGATTTCGAACATGTGTTTGGTAACTCAAATTATAACAGAAATAATCGCTAGAGTTGGGCTTATTCTCTCCGCTCTGGCATAAAAAAAAGAAACAACATGATAGCAAAAACACCAAAACCACCATATTATGCTGTGATTTTTAGTTCAACAAGAACCATAGGAGATAATGGATATTCTGAAATGGCGGACAAAATGGTAGAATTAGCAAGCCAACAGGACGGATTTCTTGGAGTTGAAAGTGCGAGAAATGAAATTGGAATTACAGTTTCATACTGGAAAGATTTGAATTCAATAAGACAATGGAAAGAAAATACTGAACATTCAATTGCCAGAAAAAGTGGTCGAAAAGAATGGTATAAAAGCTTTAAAACGAGAATTGCAATAGTAGAACAAGATTATGAATTTGCTAGGTAGATTGACATTCCCCTCCCCATCACAGAAATCACCCAACAGAACAATCTTAATCCCCCAAAGCAGTTAACAACCGTTTGTTAGTTCTTCCTGTGAATTGAGTCGGGGTTAACCAATAAAATAACCTAATTTTGTGGGTGGTTCTTCAACTATCCTGATATGACTAAGAAAAACATTGTCCTTTTACTTGCCGCCCTCATCCCTGTTTTGTTGCTGCTGTATTACTTTTTTGGTGATACAATGAAGTCGGTAAAGGGAGATCCGTGGGCGTTTGTCCCCGAGGAGTCGGCTTTGGTTTTAGAATTGGATCAGCCGGGTATGGTCTTCGACAAATGGAACAATGAAAATGCCTTGGCGGAATCATTGTCTGCGCTGCCGGAATTTACCAAGTTACTGACACACAGACGACTTCTGGACAGTTTGCTGACCTCTAAACCTACCCTCTTACAAAATTTAAATGCATCGCGTCTGCTTCTCTCGGTGGCCTTCGACACCTTGAATCATCAGCCTGATCTTGTATTAATCAGTCATATTCAGCAATATATAAATCTCACCGACTTCAGGCATTTCCTGTCGAAAGAACTAGGCAACACCTATGCGGTTATCGAGCTGGATGTGGCGGGATATAATGTTTTAAAAATCCTGAACGGGGTTACCAATCAGATGACATGTGTAGCCTATGACGAGGGCAACCTGATGCTGTCGTTTGGAATGGAGGGAATTACGAAAGCGCTGGCGGGCAAAACTTTAGCAAAAAAACATTTTTCGGCGCAATCCGACTGGAGAGCACTTCGGGCAACCTCCGGCAAGCACGTCGATGCGCGGTTGTATATCCAATACAGCTATTTCTCGCGGTGGCTGGCTTCTATTTCATCCGATATGGAAAAAAATAAGGCCGCGTGGTTGTCACATTTTTCTGATTGGACCGAAACAGATGTCATACTTAAAAAAGACCAGCTGTTGATGGCCGGTTTTACGCTGTCGGATTCTACTTCATTTTTATCCGGATTTCAAGACCAAAAACCTGCAGGCAATACCTGTTTCAACCTTTCTCCATTTAACACCAACTTACTGCTTTCGTACGGATTTTCTGATTTTTTGTCGTGGTATAATAGTCCGGTTTCTACACAAAATCAATTTCGGTCAACCGGGAGTAATCGCAACGAATTGGAAAAAATCGCCTCCGAAGTGGGAACAGAAGTGGCGTTGGTTTCGAATGCTGAACAGACCTCAGGATATTTGGGAGGTACCTGGGTGCTGGTAAAGTCGAAAGATAAGGCAAAGATGGCGGCCTATTTAAGGCGACTGGCTGAAAACAAAGGAAAGTCACCTGCCGGGAGGTATAACGGATATGTAATCAGTTATATATCTGATGCCTCATTTCTGCCCGGGTTGTTTGGAGAAGTTTTTCCGGCATTCGCAAAAAATTACTACACCTTCATCGACGATTTCGCCGTGTTCGCCAACAGCGAAACCAGTTTGATCAATTTGCTCGGGTACTACGAAACTGGCAAAACCCTCGATCTGAACGACAATTTCAAGTCGTTCTCCAACAACCTGGCTTCTGAGTCCAACATCTTGTTGTACTTTAAACCGGGGAGTCTGATGGGGCGGGTTTCTGAATTTACTAACCAGTTCACTTCACGCAAGTTACAGATCAGCGAACAGGTTGTCGACAGGTTTCAGGGTGTGGCCTTGCAGTTCTCTGCCGGCCATGACCTCACGTATACCAACTTTTATGTGAAACACGCCACTGAGGTGCGGGAAGAAAATCTGGCTGTGTGGAAGGCATCGCTCGATAACGAAATTATTCATAAGCCCATCCTGGTAAGCAATCACCGCGATGAAAACCAAAATATCGTGGTTTTTGATGATACCCCGGCTGTTTATTTAATTGATTCGGATGGCGATGTGCTCTGGAAACAACGCCTCGAAGGTAAGCCTTTTGGTGAGATTTTTGAAGTGGACTATTTCAAAAATGGAAAAGTGCAGTACTTGTTTAACACCACGAGCCACCTTTACCTGATGGACGTACAAGGCAGAGCAGTAGCTTCTTATCCAAAAAAATTGCACCTTTTTGCCACCAACCCGCTCAGTGTATTCGATTATTCGGGAAGTAAAGACTACCGTCTGCTCGTGGCACAGTCGGATAAAAAAGTCAATAATTTCTCGATCGATGGCCGTGAGATTGCCGGGTGGGACAAGCCCCACATGCAGGATTTGGTAAGTGAGCCGGTTACGCGGCTGGTTATCAACGGGAAAGATTACATCATCACCACCGATATCAATGGCCGGGTAAAAATTGTTGACCGACAGGGCAATGAGCGGATTTCAGTGGCCGGAAAATTTGCCAAAGCTCGGAACTCGCATTACCACATCAACAGAACCAACAGCAAAGGCATTATTTTAACCACCAATACCGTCGGGAAACTGGTGTATATTTCTGCAACAGGAAATATTAAAACCACCGATTTTGGAAATTTCAGCCCCGATCACTTCTTCCTATACGAAGACTTTAACGGCGATGGGGTGATCGACTTTATTTTTGTCGATGGCCGCGAGTTAAAAGTATTCGATCGATTTAAAAAGCTAATATTTAGCTATACTTTTGGTTCTGAAATCACCCTGCGCCCCGAATTTTTCAGTCTTGGCAAACGCCAGAAAGTACTCGGTGTGGTAGCCAACAGCGAAAAAACGATTTACCTTTTCGACAACAAAGGAAATACCATTATCAGCTCCGGGTTGGTAGGCGAAACACCATTCACGGTTGGTAGTGTGGGCAACGACCGCAAAATAAACCTGATCTCAGCAGCCGGCAATACGCTCTACAATTACCGGATAAAGTAAACAATGCAGCAATTGTGATTAAAAAATTACACTTTTGTAATTAATAAACGATCTAAATTACTACTTTTGGCCTCTCATTTAAAATAAGATGCAATGATTATTGGAATAATCAAAGAACCCGATTTTGAACACCGTGTAAGTTTATTGCCTGAAGGCGTCAAGGACTTAAAAAAGCTCAAAGTGGATGTGGTTGTCGAGCAGGGCGCAGGCTTAAAAGCGTTTGCTGCCGATGATCTGTATGAGAAAGAAGGGGCTAAAATACTCAGTCGTGAGCAGGTACTTGCCAAAGCGGAGGTGTTGTTGATGATCAACACACCCACCCAAGATGTGGTGGCTTCCAAAAAAAGCAACCAGGTCGTGTTGAGTGTGGTCAATCCTTTTTTCAACAAAGCGGTAGTCGCTGATTTTCAAAAAAACGGGCAAACCGTTTTTAGTCTGGACTTAATTCCCCGAACGTCCAGGGCGCAGTCAATGGACATCTTGTCGTCGATGGCGACCATTGCCGGTTACAAAGCCGTGCTGGAGTCGGCGGGCTTGTTGCCGCATTTTTTTCCTATGTTCATGAGTGCCGCCGGAACAATTCGTCCTGCCAGGGTGTTAATTCTGGGTGCAGGTGTAGCCGGACTCCAGGCTATTGCTACCTCGCGTAAGCTGGGAGCTGTGGTGGAGGTATTCGACGTTCGTTCGGCAGTAAAAGAAGAAGTGGCCAGTTTGGGTGGCAAGTTTATTGAAGTGGAGGGAGCGCGCGAAGAAAAATCGGCCGGAGGTTATGCTGTAGAGCAAACCGACGAATTCAAAGCCAAACAAAAGCAATTAATTCACGATCATGCTGTTAAATCGAATGTGGTGATATGTACCGCTCAAATTCCGGGACGCAAAGCGCCGCTTTTGCTCGAAAAGGCTACCGTGGAAGCCATGAAACCGGGGTCTGTAATTATCGACCTGGCAGCCTCCACCGGAGGAAATTGCGCCGTTACCGAGAACGGGAAAGTGATACTTCATTCCGGAATCACGGTTGTTGGCAAATCTGATTATCCTTCAGCCATGCCCTCCGACGCCAGCAAGATGTTTGGAAATAATTTGCTTAATTTTATCAAACTCATCATCAATAGCGACGGGAACCTGAACCTGAATTTTGAAGATGACATTGTTAAAAACACCTGCATGACCCACGACAAGCAGTTGTTTAATGAACGTGTAAAGGCTTTTATGAATGAATAAAATTTTATAACCATGCAAGAGACTCTAACTTTCTTTTTCGAATACCGTCAGGCCATATTCATTGTGATCTTGTCCATTTTTCTGGGCATTGAGGTCATCAGCAATGTACCTGCCATACTACACACTCCCTTAATGTCGGGAGCCAATGCCATTCACGGGGTCGTGATCATCGGCGCTATTATTGTAATGGGACACGCTCATACCACGCTGGCCATGGTATTGGGATTTTTGGCCGTAGTGCTGGGCACACTTAACGTGGTGGGGGGCTTTGTTGTTACCGACCGCATGCTCGACATGTTTAAAAAGAAACCAAAAAAAGACATTAAAAGCTAGTGAACAATGGATAAAATCATAACAATCTCAGATACAATTTCCTTTACACTCACCGACTCCATCCTCGAAATATCTTACCTGATAGCTTCGGTATTGTTTATTGTCGGGTTAAAAATGTTGAGTAACCCGCAGTCGGCACGCAGAGGAAATATTTATGCAGCCATAGGCATGGTACTGGCCATCATCACCACCATTTTATTTCACAAACAAGATGGTCAACACATTGGCAACATACCTTACATCCTGGTGGCCATTTTCATTGGAACAGTGATTGGCTGGGTCATCGCAGTAAAAGTAAAAATGACCGCCATGCCGCAGCTGGTCTCTCTATTTAATGGAATGGGAGGGGCAAGTGCTGCCTTGATTTCACTCATGGAGTTCCCGCACATCAGCACGGCCCTGGTTGAAGCCCACGGCCTGCTTAACGGGCATGTTCTGGCCATCCTGCTGGGGCTGGTTATTGGAAGTGTTTCGTTTGCCGGATCGATGGTTGCTTTTGGGAAACTCGACGGGCGAATTGGCGACATCCGGAATCCGATCATGCGCTATATCAATATAACTCTTATGCTCATCGTGTTGGCATTTGTTGTTTATATTATGACCCTCGGGAAAGTTAATCCCCAGGATGTTACCTATTTGATATACATCTTGCTGACTGTTTCGTTGGTTTACGGAATCGCTTTTGTAATGCCTATTGGCGGAGCAGATATGCCGGTAGTTATTTCGCTACTCAACTCATTTACAGGTGTTGCAGCAGCCATGGGCGGGTTTTTATACGATAACCAAGCCATGCTCACCGGAGGTATTTTGGTGGGTTCGGCCGGAACCATCCTTACCGTACTCATGTGTAATGCCATGAACCGATCACTGTTGAATGTGATTATTGGAGCCTTTGGAGGTGGCGGAGCGGCCATGGAACACGAAGAAGGAACAGTAAAAGAAATCTCCTTATCCGATGCGGCCGTACTGCTCAATTATTCTCAAAAGGTGGTAATTGTTCCGGGTTACGGGTTGGCCGTGGCACAGGCACAGCACATCTGCCATGATCTGGATAAAATGCTTGAAAGCAAAGGCGTCGAAGTGAAATACGCTATTCACCCTGTTGCCGGACGTATGCCTGGACACATGAATGTGTTGCTCGCCGAAGCCGATGTACCTTACGACAAACTCATCGAAAGTGACGACATTAACCCCGATCTGCCCAACACCGATGTGGTGGTGGTAATTGGTGCAAACGATGTGGTAAACCCTGCTGCTCAAGACGATCCAAGTAGTCCGATTTATGGCATGCCGATTATAAAAGCCCGTGACGCAAAAAATATTATCGTAATGAAACGTGGTATGGGTAAGGGATACGCTGCCATCGAAAACTATTTGTTTTTCGACAACAAAACCCGCATGCTGTTTGGCAATGCAAAAGACACTTTGCAGGCACTGGTAGGAGAAATTAAAGAGCTTTAAAACGCTAAATAACCATGTTTTAAAGAGGGCATATTAAAACCATGACCAGAAGGAAGGATTATATCATCCGAAATATGACCCGCGATGAGGTAGCCATTGCCACAGACTGGGCTGCCCGCGAAGGGTGGAATCCGGGATTATACGATGCCGACTGCTTTTACCAGGCCGATCCAACAGGTTTTTTAATAGGAGAACTCGACGGGAAAATGATTGCCTGTAAGTCTGCGGTAAAATATGAAGACCATTTTGGATTCATGGGATTCTACATGGTTGATCCCGAATTTCGGGGATTGGGTTATGGATATAAAATCTGGAAAGCCGGACATGAATCACTCCACCGCAGGGTTGCCGGAATGGACGGGGTGGTAGAACAACAGCCCAACTATATGAAGTCGGGATACAGGCTTGCCTACCGCAATATGCGCATGGAAGGCATAGCCACCGGAGTTCCGGTTACCAACAAATCACTTGTCAGGCTTTCAGAAATACCGATGCTCACCCTATCCGATTACGACAGAAAATATTTCCCGGCCCGCCGCGACAAATTTTTAAACTGTTGGGTTAATCAACCGGAAAGTTTTTCTCTTGGCTGGTTTCAACACGAAAAAATGCTTGGGTATGGCGTTGTGCGCAAGTGCAGGGTGGGCTACAAAATTGGTCCTCTTTTCGCTGAAACCAACGAAATAGCCAACCAACTCATGGAAGCCCTGATGGGATTTCCGGCTTCGGGACAACCTGTTTTCCTGGATATTCCAGAACCTAATGCCGATGCCCAACGGTTGGCACAACGGTTTAAGATGCATTTGGTATTTGAAACTGCCCGCATGTATCATGGTAACCCACCAAAGGTCGATTTAGATCATGTATTTGGCGTGACTACGTTTGAGCTGGGGTAGCATCAACTTTGATTTTCATTTTCCCCTGTACGTCAACGCACAAAAAAGTGTGCGCAATCGGACATACGCCTGTCCATCATTCAGGCCTTAATCTTTATAAGCACTACGAATCAATAACATACAGTTCGTGGCACAGGTTTAGTTAACCTTTGTTAAAAAACTTAAGGCATGGATCGAATTATTGAAAAGCGAAAGTGGACTGTTAAAAAAGTAGGATACCTGGCTGTTGGGGTCTTGTTTCTGGCGTTTATAACTTACCTGCTTTTTTTCCGCGACAACGCTTCAAAACTCTACGTTGACATTCACGATGTAACCATTACCACCGTTTTGCAGGATAAATTTCAGGAGTTCATCCCCATCGATGGGGTGGTTTACCCAAAAGAAACCTACTTTATTGATGCCATTCAGGGAGGTTCGGTAGAGGCCATTTTTGCCACTGACGGCGACATGGTGAAAAAGGGCGATACCTTGTTAAAACTGCTTAACACCTCGATGGAGCTTAGCTATATGGAACAGGAAACCCGCATGTTGGCCGAAATCAACAACCTGCAAAACACGGCGCTTTCGCTGGAACAAAACAAATATATCCGTCAAAAAGAAATTGTAACCCTTGAGTATGAAATTGATAAGGCCAAACGTGAGTTTGCACGAAAAGTGCAATTGTACAACCAGGGAGTCATTTCGGAGAAGGAGTTTGAAGATGCCGAACGCGATAACCAGTTCACCACCCGGCAACTTAATATATCGCTGAAGCTCCAACGCCTCGACAGCCTTTCGCGCGAATCACAAAGGGCCGACATTGAATTGTCGCTGGGTCGTATGCACGACAATATCAGGCTTTTACGCAAGAACATGGAAAACGCCTATGTAAAAGCTCCGGCTGATGGCAAGCTGTCGAGTTTTAACCTGAAAATAGGTGAAACAAAATCCGTTGGCGTTCACCTGGGGCAAATTGATGTGCCAAACGACTTCAGACTGGAAGCTCAGGTCGATGAGCGGTATATCTCGCGTGTGTTTATCGGACAGGAAGCGGCTTTTGATTATGGCGGACAAACTTATGACTTGTATGTAGATAAAATTTATACCGATGTAACCAATGGTTCTTTCCGCGTAGATCTGTTTTTTACCGACGACAAAGCTCCAAAAGCCATAAAACGCGGTCAGACCATACAGGTTAAGCTGAAGTTTAGCAGCGAAACAGAGGCCGTGGTGATAAAACGAGGTGGTTTCTTTCAGGAAACAGGAGGCAACTGGATTTTTGTAGTCGATCCTTCAGGCGATTTTGCCGTCAGGCGGAATATTAAAATCAACCGCCAGAATACCCGGTTTTACGAAGTGCTCGAAGGAATCGAACCCGGTGAACAAGTGGTCATCTCGCGCTACGATAGTTTTCGTGACAAAGAAAAACTCATTTTTAAATAAAGGGCTATGCGTGAAATTGTAATCCTCATCCCCGATATCGATACCGAGCAAAACGTTGAAATAGACGTGCGTATCAACGGAAAAACGAAAACACGCCAATACCGTGTTGAACTGCTTAGCTGGGAAGGAAGTCCTGACAGCGAACGTGTTACGGTCATCCAACACAGGTTGAATGCCTACGACAAAAACTGGGCATTGGTTGAGATCGGTGCGCCGGAGGGAAAGAAAATCCCTTTGCTTTTTCGTCGCGTAAACCCGCCTGAAACTGAATGATTTTGTTATGTGGATAAATTATTTTCGAATAGCCTTTCGTAACCTGTCGAAGCACGCCTTCTACGCTTTTATTAACATGAGCGGGTTGGCCATCGGAATAGCCAGTTTTATCATCATCTGGCTTTATATTCTCGATGAGGTAAGCTACGATAGCTACCATAAAAATGCTGAAAATATCTACCGATTGGTAAATGTTTACGACTTCGAAGGCGTGGGCGAAGAATCGGCCAGCAGCCCCTTTCCGGTAGCCTGGACCTTACAAAACGATTATCCCGATATGGTTAAAAACGTTACCCGGGTTTTCAACCGTCAAGTGCCGCGAACCCTGATTCAGTATGAAGAAAAGAGCTATAACGAAAGGGGATTCTTTTTTGCTGACTCTTCCTTTTTCAGCTTGTTCGATCATCAGTTTTTGCAGGGCGACCCGCAAACCTCGCTCAACGAAATCAACTCGGTGGTTATTACACAATCTACTGCCCGACGCTACTTTGGGGAGGAAGATCCTATGGGAAAAACCATTCGTTTCGAGAAACTGCTCGACCTAAAAGTCACCGGCATAATTCAAGATGTGCCACACAATTCTCATTTCAGTTTTGATATGATGGCTTCCATTTCGAGCCTGCGAAAGCTATACCGCGGGTCGTTGCCTAAAACATGGGTGTGGAATCCCTGCTGGACCTATCTGCTATTGCAACCCAGTGTGGCCGACCAACTGTCGGAGAATTTCCCCGGCTTTATCCAGAAGTATTTCTATGATGCAGAAAAAGAGCATGTTACTCTTTATCTACAACCTTTACTTGATATCCATCTGAAATCATCTCTCGACTACGAAATTGAACCCAACAGCAACATACTGTATCTATACATCCTTGGCGGGATTGCCTTTTTCCTTTTAATCATAGCCATCATCAACTACCTGAACCTGGCCACAGCTACATCGGCGCACCGAGCCCGTGAAATTGGTGTTAAAAAAGTGTTCGGTGCTACGCGCGACCAATTGATTTTTCAGTTCCTGATGGAGTCGCTGCTGATGTCGTTTTCCGCACTGATCATTGCCTTGGTTATAGCTGAATTATCGCTTCCTGTTTTTAACCTATTCACCGGAAAGGCGATTTTTCTGGACCGATTGGCCGACCCCGTCTACATCCTCGGTTTGTTTGGTATCGGACTGATAACCGGCTTGCTTGCCGGACTTTACCCTGCTTTTTTCCTCTCAGCCTTTAATCCAATCGACTCGCTTCGCGGTCAACTTAAGCAGGGAGCCAAAAGTGGTACTGCACGTAAATTGCTTGTTGTAGTACAGTTCGTGGTTTCAATCACCCTGATCATTATCACTCTGGGTATTTTTAACCAGCTGCGTTACATGCGAAATGCAGATACCGGATTCAACAAAGAAAATATTCTGCTGGTTCCTATCAGCAACACGATGATAGCCCGCGATTTTGAGCAGTTTAAAAAGGAACTGTTACAAAATCCAAAAATTGAAAGCGTAACCGCCATGGATGACATTTTGGGTGTGGCACACAATACCCATGAATTCAGGCCTGAGGGTTTCCCCGAAGATCAATGGCAGTTTTATCCTGCATTGGTGGTGCGTTACGATTTTTTAAAAACATTCGGAATCAAACTGATTGCAGGTCGTGATTACGATGAGTACATGAAAACAGATCCGGAAAAAGCCGTGCTCATAAATGAAGCAATGGTTCACCATATGGGATGGAAGTCGAATGAAGAAGCCATTGGGAAAAAATTCCGATCGCTTCAGGGAGAGGAGCGTGTGGTAGGAGTTATGTCCGATTTCAATGTCACCTCGCTGCATCAGCCGGCTGGTCCATTTGTGTTGAATATAAAAGAGCAACCCGGAGTAGTGCATTGGTTTTTGAAATATGCTGCTATAAAAATCCATCCTGAAGGCAAGCAGGAGGTCATGACCTTTGTAAACGACCTGTGGGATCAATGGGAAAAGGGAAGACCTTTTGAATACTCATGGTTTGAGGACGAGCTGGCTCAGCTTTACCAGGACGAAGAAGTGCTGGGATTTTTAGCCTTAACGCTCACCCTGATAATCATTTTTATCGCAACCCTGGGATTGTATGGATTGGTAGCCTTTATGGCAGCACAACGGACACGCGAAATTGGTATACGGCGTGTGATGGGTGCTTCGGAGTGGTCAATTGTGCGGTTGCTTTCGGTTGAATTCATCAAATTGGTTCTCATTTCAATTCTAATAGCCTTCCCGCTTACCTGGTGGCTCACCGATTACTGGTTATCGCATTTCGCTTATGCCATGCCTGTTTCGTGGCTAAACTACGTGGCAGGAGGTTTGTCGGCCATGGTATTAGCTCTGATCATCACCTCGTTAAGGGCGTTACGCGCTTCGATAGCCGATCCGGTGAATTCAATCAAATATGAATAAAATTGTAACTAAATAAATATACAAACGTCTGAACATTTAAAATTTAAAAGTATGATAAAAGCCATCGATTTATCCAGGGTATTCCTCACCGAAGAGGTAGAAACCACCGCACTGCGTCAGGTGTCGTTTGAAATAAAAAAAGGAGAATTTGTAGCCATAATGGGTCCCAGCGGATGTGGTAAATCTACGCTGCTCAACATTATCGGGTTGCTGGACAATCCTACCAGCGGAAAATACTATTTCCTGGACCACGAAATTTCGGGTTCTTCAGAGCGACAACGGGCCAAACACCGGAAAAACAACATTGGTTTTGTTTTTCAGAACTTTAACTTGATTGATGAGCTCACGGTTTTTGAGAATGTAGAGATGCCACTGATTTATCTGGGTATTCCTTCCAAAGAGCGGAAACGTCGTGTTGACGAAGTGTTGGAGCAAATGCAGATTGCCCACCGCCGGAAACATTTCCCGGGTCAGCTTTCAGGCGGTCAGCAACAACGTGTGGCTGTAGCGCGTGCCGTGGTGAGCAACCCCAAACTCATACTGGCCGATGAGCCCACAGGAAACCTGGATTCGGCCAACGGCGAGGAAGTAATGAACCTGCTCAGCGAATTAAACAAACAAGGAACCACTGTGGTGATGGTAACACACTCGCAGCGCGATGCCGAATACAGTAGCCGTATCATCAGGTTGTTCGATGGGCAGATTCTGGCTGAAAATTTTCAAAGTAATTAACCTGTCTCAGCATTAAAATCATGATAAAAAACTATTTGCTTTCGGCTATTCGCAACATGGCGAGAAATAAATTCTACACCGGCTTAAACATTCTCGGGTTAACAATTGGGCTGGTGACATTTATCATGATCTTTCTCTATGTGAGCGATGAACTCAGCTACGACAAATACCACCAAAACTACCAAAGGATTTATCGTCTCGAGTCGAGTTTCAGGATTGGAACCAAGTATGACAACTTCGCCATCGTTCCTCTTCCACTCGGGCCTGCACTCAAACTGGAATATCCTGAGATAGAGAAAGTAGTGCGTTTTGCCGGCACTGACAACATGCTGATCCGTGTAGGCGAAAAAGAATATTACGAGCGTAGATTTTACTACACCGACTCTACTGTGTTCGAAGTGTTTTCGCATGAGCTGGTTCAGGGTCGCCTGGAAGGTTGTTTAACAGAGCCCAATACCATGGTCGTTTCTCAATCAATGGCACGAAAGCTTTTTGGCAACGAAAACCCAATCGGACAGGTGGTGTTAACCGACAATGAAAGGCAGTTTAAAATTACTGCCGTGGTGGAGGATGTGCCGGAAAACTCCCACTTGAAATTCGATGGACTGATGTCGGCAGCTACCCTGTCGAAAGAAATGGGTGAAGATGAATTCAACAGCATGGACCCGAACAGGTTCTGGAACATCGGGGTCTATACCTATGTGATGATAAATCCAAACAGCTCGATGCTGACGGTTCATGAAAAATTCCCTCAGTTTTACGACAAATACATGAAATCGATTGGTGATCAGATAAATGCCTCGTTCGATTTAAAAACCACACGGCTAGATCAGATTCACTTAAACGCACAAACGGCAAGCGACCTGCCCACCGGAAACAAAGCCTATGTCAGCATCTTCTCAATCGTGGCTTTGTTTATTCTGCTGCTGGCCTCCATAAATTATATGAATATGGCCACGGCACGGGCTACCAAAAGAGCCAAAGAGGTCGGTTTGCGCAANGTTGTCGGAGCAGAACGGCGGCAACTGATNNTTCAGTTTGTAAGCGAAGCCGTGCTCATTACCATCATAGCCATGATTTTGTCGTTTGCTATCAGCGGCTTACTCTTACCCGANTTCAGCACCCTTACCGGAAAAACGCTTTCAGTAGAAGCACTTTTCTCAGCCAATGTNGTGATGTTGTTGGTGGTGTTAAGCATCGTCATTGGTATCATTTCGGGCAGTTATCCCGCTTTTTACCTGTCAGGATTTTCGCCTTTGGCCGTGCTGAAAGGCTCGGGAGGTAAATCAGGTAAGACAAATCACTGGTTAAGAAGGGTTTTGGTGGTGGTTCAGTTTTTTATTGCCATCGTCATGATCATTGCCACCATCATCGTGGGTGAGCAATTGCATTTTCTAAAAAACAAAGACCTGGGTTTTAACAAAGAGAACGCGATAGTGCTCGAATTACAGGATTCGGCATTTAGAAGTCGCGCTGAATCGTTCAAGCAACATCTGCTGCAAAGCCCGGCCATAACCTCAGTAAGCAATTCATCAGGTGTGCCTTCGCGCAATGGCTGGATACAGGTGATGCTGGTAGAACAGGAAAATGAGATGAAAGAAATGGCGGTAATTTTAACACAATGCGACTACGATTTCCTGACAACCATGGGGTTGAAGCTTATCGAGGGCCGCGACTTTAACCGCGATATGGGCACTGACGACAGTTTAGCCGTGATTGTGAACCAAACCGCCGCCCGCCAATTTGGGTGGGGCGATGAGGTGCTGGGAAAGAAAATACACTATGGCATGGAACTTGACCGCTCAGGAGGCCGGATAATGAAAGTGATTGGGGTAGTAGAAGATTTTCATTTCAACACCTTGCACAATGCCATCGAACCCATCATCATGTTTATTTCTCCTGTTCCGCGGTTTCGGATGACCGTCAGGACCGAGCCCGGAAAAACGCAGGAAGCACTCGACTATTTAGAGCAAAGCTGGACAGATTTTGGCAGCAAACGGCCTTTTGATTATGAGATGCTGGATGTGATGCAGGAAGAAAGTTATGGCGCTGAGGAGCGTACAGGCGTATTGTTTTTAATCATCTCAGGCATAACCATGTTTATCGCTTTGTTGGGCTTACTGGGACTATCGAGTTATACAGCCGAAAACCGAACCCGCGAGATAGGCATACGGAAAGTAAACGGAGCCCTCACCTCCGACATCATGCTGTTGCTGTTCAAGGAGTTCATCTGGCTCATCCTGATCGCCTTCGTTTTGGCCGTTCCTGTATCCATTTGGCGTTTAACACTTTGGATGGAAGAGAGCTTTGTGTATTATACCGAAATACATTGGTATTCGGTGGCCATTGCAGGACTGGCCGCAGTAATTGTTGGCCTGCTGACCACCAGTTTTCATGTAATCAAAGCCGCAGGAGCAAACCCCGTAGAGTCGTTGAAATATGAATAAGGGGGTGATAGATTACCCGGGCAGCTTAATTGTGCCTCTTACGCAGCAACAGGCCTTATTTCTATATTTCCAGAAATTGTCTGGCGGTCATGACTGGTAAAGCGGAATTTTTAAAGTCTTTCAGATTCCTTGTAATGATCAGATCCTGGCTATTTTCGATGGCGGTAAAATATTGAAGCCCGTCTTCAAAATCATCAAATGAGTTGTCATTCAATGCGATACCGATAATTTTGTCGTCAAGCGGTAAAATCTTTATTATAAGTCTTAATTTTCTTAATATTTCTTTAGCAGTTATTGAGTTAGTCCGTCTTAAAAGCGTGTAACTTGTATTCGCTATTGTCAATGAAGAAATACTCAATTCTATAATTTTCTTGTCTGCGAGTGAGAAAAGACCAGCCGCCTCTTGGTAAAATGGTTCTCTACGAGATAATAGGTCAATAACAATGTTTGTGTCAATAAAGATTTTTTTCATTTGTATTTTTCTATTATGTAGTCACCATATTCATTTTTATAGTCAAAGTCTGAGGGCAGGCTGATGACTCCACTTAAGCTTTCTACAAGGGGTGTTATCGTGGTTTTATCTTCATCCTTTTTCTCTTTGGTCAAACTGTCAAGGTATGATTCTATCATTTTTGACAAGCTGATTCTATTGCTTCTAGCATATAGCTTTGCCCGTTCGATCACACTGCCATTTAGTCTTAATGTCAATTTAGTTTCCATTGTATATTAATTTACGTGCAAATATAAAATTATTATACGTCAAAGACAAGTTTTTTTTAGGCATATTGTCGGCAAGTGGACAACAACACCTCTGGCGTTTGTTTCCTTTGTAGTTGGATACGTAAAACATCTTGCTGAAATCAATACACTATTATCATAGAAGTTAGCTTATTTGTTCCCCCTATAAACTGTATGAAATATGTCCCTCGCGCTAAGTCTTTGCATTGAATAATATTATCATGACTATTCATATCAATATTCTGGTATTTTTTAACTATTCTACCGTCTATTGTATTAATAAATATGTCCAGAGGCTCCGAAAAACCGTCTAGTTGAATTGAAAATGTCCCATTAGTAGGATTGGGGTAAACTTTAATAGCACTTGTTTTATCCCATGAAATTTTAGGAATTGATACAGTACCATCGTACTCTGAAGCTCCAATATCAACCCTGCTATACATAATCCTCTCCCAACCGAAAAAATCAAAATCAGGTAAATTCAACCCGGTTGTGTCAGGAGTGCCTGCGTCGATGCAGGGAGAATTCGGCAGAAGCTGCCCGTTTGTCGCGAACAACGGATTGGCATCAATGTTTGTGGATGGAAACGTATACCCAAAATTTGGATCAATCGCAGCATTCCCTCCCTGGATATCCGAATACTGGATATTTAGAATCGGAGTTTCCTGAATCATGGTGTACCTATAAATCGAGTAATGATTGGGATCATTACCCCAGACCAACGTATTTACGACATTGATATGAACATTTCCGGTATCGCCCGGCTGTTGATTGGTCTCCCCAACCGTGATGAATGATCCTCCTGAAGAAATCAACTGATGGTTTCGAACGGTTGTGTTTATGACCGTCACCGTGTCATCTGTCGATGTCCAAATGGCTGGCAATGTGTTGTCTTCGAACAAACAACCAATTGTCGTAAGATTTCCTACAAACGAGGGAAACCCTGGGTAATCGGAATTAGCTTTTATATAAATAATTCCTTCAGCGGATGCGCCATACGGCAGAACAAAATCATGGTCCCGGAAAACACAATTCGTTATAGTTAATAGCGCGTTGTCAGAATAAATAGCTACTCCTCTATAAGAATAGGTATTCCCAATGAATTGAGAATTTTTAATGTTCACGGAGAAATTTTGAAGCAAGCCGATATACACCCCCCCCCCGGCGCCCNCGAATACAGCATTCCCGGCGGG
>JGI11705J14877_10000096_pt1 | contig 51194 bp, 42 predicted proteins | sample Etolaghawater15m_FD_14877 | JGI IMG/M metagenome (IMG submission 14877) | reverse complement strand
GCACATCAATGGAGACAGCCTCTAACAACGGTTATGACAATTCTCTCAAAAATGAAAATGAAGTATGATCTTGATCTTTTAGACAAAAAAAGTTTTGATGAAGATTTTCTTAAAGCAAAAAAAACAGTGATGCATCTCTCAAAAACAGTCGATGATTTTCAGGAGTACTTCAAGGAAAAAATCGGTAGACCAATATCTATAAAAAATCTTTTGATAGGTTTGCAAGATATAGTCAGCCCAATATTTGAAGCAAATGAGATTGAATTTTCTATTTCGGGAAGGTGTCTAGAGTGTAAGGTTGATGATAGGCTTGATCAAGTGCTTTTAAATCTTTACCAAAATGCAACAGATGCTTTAAAAGAGAATCGTTCTATTTCTAGGAAAAAAATCATTCTCATTCTTGAAGAGGAAAAAAATAAAATGGTTCGTATAGCAGTTTTAGATAATGGAGGCGGTATAGATGAAGAGACATTGAGCAAAATATTTTTTCCATACTTCTCAACAAAATCTAAAAACGGCTCAGGTCTTGGACTGTACATGTCCAAAGATATTGTTGAAACTCATATAGGAGGTACGTTATCTGCAAAAAATCATGAAAATGGTGCATGTTTTGAGATGATAGTCCCAGAACTTTCATAAAAATTAAATTTAAAAAAAAGGAAAAAAAATGGCAAAAAAAGTAGTTTTTGTTGATGATAGTAAGGCTGTTTTAGCCTCCGTGGAACTTGCGGTTGAAGAATTAGTGCAAAGTGGCAGTATAGTATTTACAACCTACTTGAATCCTGCGGAGTTTTTAGAACTCGTTAAAGCTGGAGCTGCAGAGTATGATATGCTTTTTACAGATATAAATATGCCTCAAATGACAGGCTTAGAGTTGGCAAAGAATCTCAAAGCGATTGATGCAGTGCGTCAAAAACCTATACTCGCACTCACAACAGAAAATTCTGCTGAGATTAAGCAAGCAGGTAAAGAGATAGGAATCGCCGGATGGGTTGTAAAACCTTTTAGCAATGAAAAAATACTCACGGCAATTAAAAAAGTTTTAGGAATCTAATATGGCTGCAATAGTGAAAAAGGCGGACAATAAAGCTCTCGCAGCTTCAAGTGCTGAGAAGTACTTATCGTTTGAGATAAACGAAGAGATGTATGCTATAGAGATTTTAGACGTCAAAGAGATCATCGCCATGATGAAGTTTACAAAGGTGCCAAAAATGCCATCTTTTGTAAAGGGAGTCATCAATCTAAGAGGTTTAGTTATACCCATCATAAATATACGCTCTAAATTTGATCTTGAAGAGATTGAATATACAGAGAGAACCACCATCATCATTGGAATAGTAGATGAGAATCTTATTGGTTTTATTGTAGATAGAACTGCGGATGTGCTTAATATTTCTGCTGCAGAGATGGCATCTCCTCCAAAGTTTGGAACGGCAATAGACACAAGTTTCTTGAAGTCTATGGCAAAAACAAACAACGGTGTGGTAATGATAGTTGACTTGAAAAAAATATTTTCAGAGCAAGAGCTTGAAAATGTAAAAGAACTTGAACAAATTCAAAATACTTAGGAAAAAATAATGAAAATGACATTTACACAAAAATTATCTATGATAATTGCAATTTTAGTCATCGTGAGTGGTTCCATTGCTTACTTTGGAATTAAGGGTGCTGGAAGTATTAATGACAGCTTGAATAATCTTGTAGATAATGAAGCAAGAAAAGTGTACTTAAGTGGAAAAGTGCAACAAAACATCATAGAGATGCAAAGATCTGAAAAAAATATGATTTTAGCATCTACACAAGAAGATATGGATCATTATGAGAAAAACTTCAATAATGCAAATACTGAACTTAATAAATTTAGAGAAGAGTTAAGAGGATTGGCAACAGATTCAAATAAAGCCATACTCGATACTTTTAAACTCAAGTATGAAAGCTATGTAGAGGTTTTTAGAAAAATCACAGAGTTAACGAGAGAAAACTCAAACATAAGAGCAAAAGAACTTCTTAATACAGATGCAAAAACATACATTGTTAAAGTAGATAAACTCACAGATGATATTAAAGTAAATATAGCTAAAGAGTTAGAGAAAAAACTAGATAAAAACTCAAAAGCAAGATTACAATCACTTATGATAATCTCTTCTATTGAGTCAAATATTTTAAAATCTGTGCGAGATGCAGGTCGATCAATCATTGAAACAGATGAAAAAAAGATGAATATTTATGTTGCTAGTTCCAACAAATTTTTACAAGAAGCGTATAAGGACACAGACAAACTTGCTAAGGTTATTGCAGCAGATCAACGTTCTTTACTTGAACAAGCTATTACAGCATTAAGTAATTATGATGAAGTGCAATCAAAAATACTTGCACTAACACAACAAAATTCTCTCACAAACAAAAGCGAGAACTTTAGTTAGAGAAGCAAGAGAACAAGTTGCAAAAATTGCACTTACGAATGTTTCAGAGATGGAAGCAGCAAAAGATATGAGTGATGTGAATTATGAAGAGATTAAAAACTTAAATCTTGCTATCTCTTTTGGTGGGATTATTCTAGCAATAATCATCGCATTCTTTATGGTTAGACAACTAATGAGTTTAATTACAAACAGTGTAAACAATGTAAGTGAGGGTGCAGAACAAGTTGCATCTGCATCGAATCAAATAAGTTCATCATCACAACAACTCGCAGAAGGTGCACAAGAACAAGCTGCTTCAGTTGAAGAGATTACAAGTTCATTAACTGAGATTAAAGCAACTATTGATCAAAACTCTGAAAATGCAAGAGAAGCTGATATGCTTGGACGTGATGCAAATGAAGCTGCGAAAATGGGATACGACCATATTCAAAAACTAAGTACATCTATGGAAGAGATTAATGAAAGCAGTAGAAAAATCTCTAACATCATCAAAACAATTGATGAGATTGCATTTCAAACAAACTTACTAGCACTTAATGCTGCGGTTGAAGCTGCACGTGCGGGTGAACATGGACTTGGATTTGCAGTTGTTGCAGAAGAGGTTAGAAACCTTGCAAGACGTAGTGCTGAAGCTGCAAAAGACACAGCGACAATCATTGAAAAATCAATCGAAGATGTAGGCAAAGGAAAAAAAGAACAAACAAACAAAGCATTTGTTGAGATCTTAGATAAAGTTAAAAAATCAGGCGATATCGTTGGTGAAATTGCTATTGCTTCAAAAGAGCAAACAACAGGAATCAATCAGTTAAGTGATGCAATGAGTCAAGTGGATTCTGTTACGCAAGTAATAGCGAGTAATTCTGAAGAGAGTGCTGCTGCGAGTGAAGAGATGAGCGCACAAGCTGTGACTATGAAAGACACCATACTAGACTTAGCAAATATCTTTGGAATAAGTACAAATGTAAACAGTGGACATAGACAAAGTATGGCACAACAAGCGCCAAAAACTGTAAAATCGCCTACTTCATCATTTAAAATGACAAATACTGCGCCAAAGAAAACATCTCAAATATTACCTTTAGATGAAGACGACTTAAGAGAATTCTAAGATGAAAAGAGAGGAAAATGTAGTCATTATCGATGCTCAAATGGATAATGCAGCATTAGCCACTTTGGCCAAAGAGCTATCTGAGAATATAGCGGGTATAAAAGAGATTCGTGTAGATTGTGAAAATGGAGTAGAATCAAGTGCATTGTTTGCACTTTTGTACTCCATACAAAGAACATATCCAGACATACATATACCTATGCTCGATGAGAGTGTTCAAAACGTAGATGGCATAGGATCTTTTTCCTTAGACAGTAGGGGATAAAATGGACAAGCATGACAGAGTGATGAGAATTTTTTTAGATGAATGTAAAGAAATTCTCTCAGAGACAGCACCAAAACTTTTACATCTAGAAGAAAATCCAAATGATAAAGAAGTTGTAAATGACATTTTTAGAGCTATACACACACTAAAAGGAAATGCAAACTCTTTTGGATTTACAAAGCTTGGCGATTTTGTTCATTATTTTGAAGATTTACTTTCAGTTTATAGAAAAGAAGATGCATTTTTACAAGAGAGTGAATCTGACTTGTTTATACGTGCTTTTGATATAGTGGAGAATGTTTTTGCTTTCGAAGAACAAGATTTAGAAGGTTATCCTCAAAACTACGATCTTATTTTAAATGAGATAAAAGAAGCACTGCAGTTGGAAGCTTCACCACAAACTTCAAACGAAGACTTAGAAGAACTAGTCGAGCATATTTCATACGAGCACAACGAAGATATAGACACCAAAGAGTTGGTGGATATGTTAGAAAAGAGTGCATTCGCGTATGAACAAGAGATGCAAAACATACCACATCTTTACAATATCAAGATGCACTTAGATAGTGATATTTATTTAAGAGGCTATAACCACCAAATATTTTTCAGGCTTTTAAAAGATCTTGGAAACATAGTTTTTTCTTACTACAAGATACATGAAGATGTTCCGGTTTTAGAAGAGTTCAACACTGAAGTTTCTTTTATCAAAGAGATCAGTCTGTATCTGCTAAGTGAAGCAGATATTTTTGACATAGAAGATATTTTTGAATTTATTGCGCAAGAGCATGAGGTGAATATCACCCGTATTAGTGCAGAGGATATAAAAAATATTCTAAAGAAAAACGCATTACCTCTAGCACAAGACAAAGCCAACAAGAAAACATCCACACCACCAAGTTTGGCAGATATTGAGCTCAAAACCACACCTGTTCAAGATACAAACGCCAAAGCAAAAAGCACTATACGCGTTGAATCAGCAAAACTTGATGAGCTTTTTGACTCTATTGGTGAACTTGTGATTGCACAAAGTTTTATCAGTCAAAACAAAGAGATCAACGATATACAAAACAATGAACTTCACCAATACATTGATATGCTTGGAAAATCAACACGACTCATTCAAAACAAAGTGATGGGTTTGAGAATGATTCCCATTAAAGACACTTTTTTGAAGATGAAGCGAGTTGTCAGAGATGTAAGTCAAAAAACATCTAAAGATGTGGATTTGATTTTAAGCGGTGAAGATACAGAGATTGATAAAACTATGATTGACAAGCTCTCAGAGCCACTTATCCATCTTTTGAGAAATTCAGTTGATCATGGAATCGAATCCGATGTGCAGCAACGTATTGATGCGGGAAAAGAGGAAAAAGGAAATATATCTCTTGGCGCTTCGCACAAGGGAAGTTCTTTTCTTATAGAGATTCGTGATGATGGAGGCGGAATAGATACGCAAAAAATCTTGCAAAAAGCTCTTGAAAAAGGGATTGCAAGAGAGGGTGTGGAGTATAGTGAAGATGAGATACTCAGCTTTTTATTTGTGGCAGGATTTTCTACGGCGAGTGCTATTACAGATATTAGCGGGCGTGGTGTTGGTCTTGACGCAGTGAAGCAATCCATCGAAGACTTAAAAGGAAAAATCACAGTAGAGACTGAGCTTGGAGTTGGGAGTGTTTTTAGAATCATTTTACCACTTACACTTGCTATCATAGATGGTTTGACAGTGAGACTCGAAGATGAAACACTCATCGTTCCAACACTCTCAGTAGTAGAGTCTTTTAGTCCTGATATGGCAGATATTTCTCATGTCAAAGGACAAGGGGATTTTATAAACTACCGTGGTGAAGTACTTCCTATTGTGCGACTTAACCGACTACTTAATCTCTCAAGTGAGAAAAATCCTTTTGAGCGTTCCACACTTATTTGTGTAGATCATGAAAGAGGGCGTTATATACTCCAAGTGGATGAGCTTCTTGGACGTCAACAAGTGGTTATTAAATCACTTGGGCTTTTGAGCAACAATGTCAAAGAGATCTCAGGTGTTGCAATTTTAGGAACAGGAAGTATCGCTTTGATACTTAATATTGAAGGGATTAGAGATCACCTCGATGAGGAGTTATAATGAGTATGGCTGCATATGAAATATCTAAAAAAGAGTTTCAGGCTTTAAGTGAGTTTATTCAAAAAGAGGTGGGAATTCACCTCGCTGAGCACAAAATTATGCTCGTGCGAAGCAGACTCTCTAAAAGACTTAGAGATCTAGGTTTGAACTCTTTTAATGAGTACTTCAAGTATCTTCAAAATGATTCTAACGGTGAAGAGATTATTATGCTCATTAACGAGATAAGCACCAATGTGACAAGTTTTTTCAGAGAACAGTCACAATGGGATTATTTAGAAAAAGAGATGAAAAATCTTGAAGAAAAAAAAGAGAGAACACTCCGTATCTGGTCTGCTGCATGTTCGAGTGGGCAAGAGCCTTACACCATCGCTATATTTTTACTCTCAACGCTCAAAAATCCATCACAGTGGGATATAAAAATCTTAGCAACAGATATCTCTGATGATATTTTAAAAAAAGCCGTAGCCGGAGTCTATACTCAAACGGACATAGGGGCTTTGCCAAAAACGATGTTACAAAAGTTTTTTGATAAAAAAACTAGAGAAGTAAAACAGGGGAGCGAAGTTGTCTATGAGATAAAGCCTTTTGTAAAATCGATGGTTACTTTTAGAAGTTTTAACCTTGTCTATGGAAAGTATGCAATGCTGCCGGCTAAGTTTGACAAGATATTTTGTAGAAACGTGATGATATATTTTGATAAAGAGACAAAAGAAGGAGTTGTAAGAAACCTTACTTCAAAGCTTCTCAAAAATGGACTCTTTTTTATAGGCCATAGTGAGAGTCTTGTATCAATGAAAGATGGTGCCCTAAAATTACAGCAGCCATCTATTTATAAAAAACAATAAGGAAAAAGAGATGGAGCTAAGTAAACTTTCAAACGAGATGTTGCTAGAAGAGATACAAAACAGGTTTGCACAAAGAGATGCAATTATAGCTGATAGTAAAAGTATGATGAAGAGTCTTGAAGAGATGAACAAAAAACTAACAAAATCTGAAGAGAACAGAAGTAAGTTTATGTCTATCATCAAAAATGAGTTTAACAACCCTATTTTTAGCATGATAAGCCTCTCTAAGTCACTGATAAAATCAAGTAAAGATGAAAAAGTGCAGTTTATCGGGCAGTCTTTATATGAAGAGTCTTTGATGCTCAACTTTCAAATCAAAAATATAATCACAGCAGCAGAGATAGAATCAGGCACCATAGATATACAAAGTTCTAAGGTGTGTTTTTCTGATGTTTTACTCCAGATTAAAGAAGAGTTACAATATCCAATCCTACATAAAAAGATAACAATCAACTCAAATATACAATCAGCTGATGATATCCATTTAGATAGAGAAAAGGTGTATCTTATTATGCTAAACTTACTCTCCAATGCTATAGAGTTTTCAGGACTTGACTCCAAGGTAAACGTAGAGATTAGTAAAAAAGATGAGGGAGTGGAGATAGTTGTTGAGGATTTCGGTGAAGGGATTAGTGAAGATGAAAAAGAGAATATCTTCAAACGATTTTACCAAGCACATAGCGGAATGAATAGAATCCATAGAGGACAAGGCTTAGGCTTATCTGTTGTAGCTGACTTAGTGCAACTCTTAGATGGAAAAGTCACATACGAGAGTACATACGGTCATGGAACGCGATTTTGGATTACACTGCCAAAACTCGAACAAGATGGCTGTGGGTTGTTTGATGAAGATGATTTCTTATTTGCATCTAATGAGAATTTTACGGAATTTTAAATGGAACATGAACGTAAATATATCCACTCCGGTCAGCTTTTTGTAGGAGTGCGTCCTACGATAATAAGCACGGTGCTAGGTTCATGTATCGCAGTGTGTTTGTATGATGCAAAAATGAAAATCTCTGCAATGAATCACTATCTGCTTCCATTGTGGAACAATGAAGGACTTGCAAGTCCAAAGTATGGAAATATTGCCATAGCTAAACTTGTTGAGGGTATGGAAGCTGTTGGATGTGAGAGAAGAAACATAGTGGCAAAAATTTTTGGAGGAGCAAGCCCAAATAATTTTGATGGTTCTAAAGGTATGCTTGTAGGTGAAAAGAATGTTCAATTGGCCAAAAGTATGCTCGAGCAGTATAGAATTAAAATTGTTGCAAGCGATGTGGGCGGCAATAGAGGTAGAAAAATTGCACTAGAGACAGACTCTGGGCGCATCATTCTAAAATACTTACAAAAAACACAGACCTAGAAAGAGGTAAAGTAAATGGCTATAAGAGTAATAATTGTTGATGACAGCGCCACTGCAAGAACTGTACTTAAAGATGTTCTTTCTAAAGATCCTGAGATTGAGGTTATAGCAACCGCTCCTGATGCATACATAGCTAGAGATAAAATAGTGCAGCTTAAACCTGATATGGTGTGTTTAGATGTGGAGATGCCTCGAATGGACGGGATAAGTTTTTTAAGAAAACTTATGCAACATTTTCCAATCCCTGTTCTCATGGTTTCCTCTCTAACACAAGATGGTGCGCAGGTGACATTTGATGCTCTTGAGGCTGGAGCGATTGACTATGTTGCTAAGCCTCACTCAAACATTTACGACGGAATAGATGAGATTGAAAAAGAGCTCATCATGAAAGTCAAAATGGTTGCAAGCTCCAACATTAACGCAAGAATCCTCGCACGAAAAGCATCTAGTGCTGATAAAAAAGCAAAAAAAACAAGCTATGCCTTAGCGCAAACTACCAACAAACTCATAGCCATCGGTGCATCAACGGGTGGGACAGTTGCCTTAGCAGAGCTTATCAGTACTTTTCCAAAAAATATTCCCGGAACAATTATTGTGCAACATATGCCAAGTGGTTTTACCAAAGCTTTTGCACAAAGGCTGAACTCTTTGAGTGAAGTGGAGGTTAAAGAAGCAGAAGATGGTGATATTATTGGTCGAGGACGTGTGCTCATCGCCCCTGGAGATTTGCATGTTGTTGTGCGGCGTGATGGTGGAAACTATAGGGTGAAGCTTGGAACCGGTAAAAAGGTAAGTGGACACAGACCCTCTGTGGATGTGATGTTTAACTCTGTAGCTACACATGTTGGAGCCAATGCCATAGGTGTGATTTTAACAGGAATGGGAAGTGATGGCGCAAAAGGGATGCTGCACATGAAGCAAAGCGGAGCAATCACAATAGCGCAAGATGAAAAGTCTTCTGTTGTTTGGGGTATGCCAAAGGTTGCATTTGATATTGGCGCTGTGCATCATGTCGAACCACTGGATAAAATTGTAGGTTCTATCGTTCACTTGCTTAATAAAGTTTAAGGAAGTTAGATGAGTGCTGTGTATAATATCTTACTCGTAGATGACCTTAAAGTAAATTTGGATTATTTACGTTTGATTTTAGAAGACAACTTTGAGCATCTGTTTTTAACAGCACAAAGTGCTAAAGAAGCTTTAACTATTATCAATAAAACTGAGATTGATTTGATTCTTACAGATGTTCAAATGCCTCAATATGATGGCTTTGAGTTTACAAAGTTTTTAAAAAAGCATAAAAAAACAAAAGATATACCAGTACTTTTCATCTCCGGTGAAGAGCATTCGGATGCGTACCTTATAAAGGGATTTAATGTTGGTGCAATTGGGTATATTCTCAAGCCAATTAATCCTGTTTTACTTATTGCAAAATTACAAAACTATTTTAAAATCATAGATACAAAAAAAGAGACAGAGCGTAAAAACTTTTTTATCTCTTCTTTGCTTAATGCTTCAAAAGAAGCACAGATAGTTATGACTAGGGCTCATAAAATAATCAATATTAATGAGAGTGCAAAAAAGATGTTTGCATATACACCTATAATGCGCCATCTACATGAATTACTTGATTGTGAAGAATTTAAAGAGCGTGTCCTTCACCAAAACCAACTAGGCGTCTATGAAGATGTTATTCAAAGATACAAAAAAGATTATTATTATGTGAGTGTAAGTAAATTACAAGATGGATACTTACTCCTCTCTTTTCGTAATATTACAAGTTCACACAAACAAACCCTAAGACAACAAAAAATCTTTGATTTACTTGGAAATATAGTTGTTGTAACGAATGGAAAAAATTTAGTGAACATAAATAAAAGATTCTTTGATATACATGACTTTGAAGATTATGAAGATTTTATATCAAAGCATAATTGTATATGCGAGTTGTTTATAAGCAAAGAGGGCGAAAATTATCTTCAAATAATGAATAAGGGTGTACGCTGGAATAAGTATATTTTGCAAAATAAAAATGAAATGAATGTAGCTTGCATAGTCGATAAGTTTGGTGAAGAACGCTTTTATGAAGTGGTTTCGAGTGGAAGAATTTTTCAAGAGAGCGATGAAGAGGATGAAGAAGAAGTTATCATCTTTAATGATATAACACAGATTAAAAAACAATCCACACTTTTAGAAGAACAATCGCGATTTGCAAGTATGGGTGAAATGATTAGTATGATTGCACATCAGTGGAGACAACCTCTCACAACACTTTCATCGATTAACCTAAAAACGAAGATACAAAACAGTATTGGTGAATTGAGTAAAAAAGAATTGGCTGAGTCGAATGAAAAATCAAATAATATTATCCGTTATCTCAACAAAACTATTGATGATTTTAGAGACTTTTTTGATAATAAAGATGTAAAGAGTGCAGACTCTTTAGAAAATATAGTTAAAAAAACCTTAGGTTTACTCGAAGCAGCCATTAATGATGTTTTTTGTGAAATACATTTTGAGTATAAAGATGGTTTAAAAGCAAGTACATATATCAATATTTATGAATCAAAACTAGGGCAGGTTTTACTCAACATCATTAAAAACTCTCTAGACGAATATAAGCGTGTTGCACAAAAGCAGCCAAGGCTAAATATTCAATTCTGCCTTATAAAAGAATACCTTTGTATAAAGCTTTTAGATAATGCCGGAGGGATTCCTAGTGATATCATCAGCAAGATTTTTGATCCTTACTTTAGTACGAAAAGTAAAAATGGCACAGGTATAGGTTTATATATGAGTAAAATTATAGTGGAGCAGCAGATGCATGGAAAACTGAGTGTGGAGAATGCTGATGATGGTGCATGTTTTACAATTTTACTCCCAAAAGAGGTACTTTTAAGCAACTAAAATATTTTGCAACACATTTGCAACACTAAAAGAATATAGTTATACTAGAAAAGCTATATTTTGAAATATAAATATTTACAATGAGCTTGAACCTTAGAAAAAAGAGAGTATATGTCAGATTTTCCACTTGAGAGGGTAAAACAACTTAGAAAAGAGCTTGCGGCACATCCTATTTATGAGGCAGTTCGTGACCTCGAAGATTTAACAATTTTTATGCAACATCATATTTATTCAGTTTGGGACTTTATGTCTTTAGTGAAGTATTTGCAAAATAAGATAGCACCTGTTACAACACCTTGGCTACCATTTGGGGATGCTCAAGTGCAACATTTTATCAACGATATTGTTTTAGGTGAAGAATCTGATCGAGGAATTAGAGCAAAAGATGGTTCTCCAACATACACAAGTCATTTTAACCTTTATAAACAAGCTATGGAAGAAGTAAAAGAGCGAAGCACTCAAAGTATAGATGAGTTTATATCTCAGCTTGCAACTCAATCTTTAGAATCAGCTTTAGAGAATGTTGCTATACCTGATCCGGCAAAAGAGTTTATGCAAAGCACTTTTGATTTTATTCACAGTGATAAGCCACATGTAATTGCAGCAGCCTTTGCTTTAGGTAGAGAGCATATCGTTCCTGAAATGTTTCAGGCCTTACTTAACAACATGGGAATACCTCATGCTAATGCTGCAATATTTTATTATTACCTAGATCGTCATATAGAACTAGATACAGATGAACATGGACCAATGTCACTTAAAATGTTAGAGTTATTATGTGAAGATGATGTGTTTAAAATTAAAGAAGCTGAGCAAGCTGCTTTAGCTGCTATTAGAGCAAGAATTGAATTTTGGGATGGTGTTTTAGAAGCTATTAAAGCAAATAAAAGACAAATAGCATAAAAATTTTAGTAAAAAAAATTGAGTTTTTTAGCTTTTGCAACACAATTGCAACAATTAAATGTAACAATATTAGTTAGAAAATAAATTTAGGAGGTGCTACATGGCTTTAGAATATGTTCCGCTACGTGTAGGACAGGGTATTCTTGCATCTGCACTAAGTGAAGATGGTATTAGTATCATTGATACCATACCAACTATATATAGTTATAGCAAATCAGGTGTATATGAAAAGCATGCAGTACTTAAAGGCTTTAAATCTTACTTGCATAGATACTCAAAAGCATCTGCTGTATCTTTTGATGGTAAGTTTGCACTTTTATGTGAGATGCAATGTAACAAAGTTATGTTATTTAACTTAGTGAGTAGACGAGTGGTAACCAGGATTGAATTAGATAAAGGTCCTGAATTTTGTGTTTTTAGTAGTGACTCAAGTTATTTTGCTTTTTCAAACTCTGTTGGAAGGTTTGTTATTTATAATACGGCACTTTGTGAGATGTACCATCAAATTTCATTGATTGATGCTGTCTCAAGTGCAGTTTTTTCTGATGATATGTCGCATATCGCTATAGCAAGTTTAAACAAGATAGTTTATATTTACAATATGGAAAAAAAAGAGATTGTAAATAGTTTTGAAATGCAAGATTATATAGAAGGGATGACTTACTCTAGAGATAATGTGAATGTGGTGGTATATGCACGTAGTGGAAATACTTGTGTTTTAAATGTTATTTTAAATAAGATGTATATAGCAGATCCATGTTCAGAATGGCCGACAGTTCTTGCCTGTGAAAAAAATGCAACAATATCTTTACTAGGAACTAGAAGTAATCAACTTCATCTATATATACGCGCAAATGGAAATAAAATAGCATCTATTAGCCTAGAATATTGGGGAATTACTTCTATCAGTATTTATGATAAACAAATCTTCGTTGGTTTTAGTGATGGCAATGGAATGATTATAGACAATACTAAAGCTATTGCAGATGTGGATGCTGCTTTAGAAGCAAAGGATTATGAGAAGCTTTGCCTTTTAGTGTGTGAATATCCTCTTGTGTTTTCTAATAATGTTGTATGTCAAAAGATTGAAAAACACTATAGTGAAATACTCAACTATAGAGCACAAGGGCATAATGAAAAAATAGGTTTTGAATCCTTAGTTTCTTTTTTACTCTCAGCAAATATTTCTCGTAGTAAATTACTAAAGCTAATGTATTCTTTAGATGAGATTTCGGACTTTATGGCGAGTATTGAAGAAGCCAAAAAAGATGTAGCATGTAAAATAGCGTATAAAGTGCCATTGCTCAGACAACTAAGAGAGTTTGCTGAAATTAAATCGGAGTGTCATGAAGAGATGAAACATCAGCTTCATCTTCTTGAGACAAGTCCATCTCAATATGAAGAATATATACAAAACAATTCAAATACATGTTCTGATTGTATGCAAAGTGTTATACCTAATGCACAAATATTAGGAGAATCGTATAAACAAATGATTACAACAGCAAATGCGAAAAACTTTGCAGCTGTAATGGATATTGTAGAGCGTTATCCTATTTTAAAACAAACTAAAGTATTTAAACGCATTATTAATTATGGTGAAGCATTTATTGACAAAACATTGATGATGATTAAAGTTGGTAAAATGGCTGAAGCAAATCGCTATGCGACAAACTTAACACGTATTAAACCTTTTGCTGCAACAGGAGTTGACTTTAATCGTCAAATACAGTCTTATGGAGCGTTTGAGCAAGCGTGTAAAGCAAAGAATGCAGTAAAAATATTTTCTATGATAGAAGAACATCCAGTTTTTAGAACAACAAAGATGTATAAAGACCAACTTGTCCACTATCAAGAAAATATACTTAAACCTGCTACAAAACTAGCAAGTTTGGGTGAATTAAAGAAAATGAAAGCTGTTATAGGAGCTTATGAAAGTATAGAGCATTTTGAAGAAAAACAGTTTGAACTTTATAAGTTTGCTTTAGTGCAAGAGCTTACAAAGTATGCTCCTATAGGTGAAGAGCAAGAACTACTAGATAAGTATCATCAGTATTTTGGATGGGATAAACATTATGAAAAAGCATGCGAGGTGTTTAATTGCAGGGTAAATGAACTTGTAAAAATGGATGATGTATCTGCTGAACATAAAGTTTTAGAAACTTTACTAAGCGGTGAAAGAGATGCAAGAGATGCAAGAGATGCAAGAATAGTTAAAGAAGAACCTAAGACACAAGAAGCAGATCAAGTCAAAGAAGAACCTAAGACACAAGAAGCAGATCAAGTCAAAGAAGAACCTAAGACACAAGAAGCAGATCAAGTCAAAGCAGGAGAAGATGATGAGCGAGATTAGTATAAAAGAAAAAAGTAACACTTTAAAGGACATTGCGTTTGGTATGCGTGTTTTATTTGCAGAGGATGATTTAATTATTCAAGAGCAGTTTAAAACATTTTTACTTAGGTTTTTTGCACATATAGATACTGCAAATAATGGAGTTGAAGCTTTAGAGTACTATGCTAAAAATAAGTATGATTTAGTCATAACAGATTTAAGTATGCCACAAATGAATGGAATTGAATTATCTAGACACATTAAAGATACAAATGAAGATCAATTTATTATCGTAGTTTCTGCACACTCTGAAAGTGATAAGCTTATAAACTTGATTAATATAGGAGTAGATGGTTTTATTTTAAAACCTGTAGATATTCCACTCGTGATTCAGCAGCTTTTAAAAATTTGTAAAATTATCTCTGATCATAACATGCTTGAGTATTACAATAAACTTTTAGAAGATACAAATATAGAACTTGAAAGAAGTAATGTGGAGTATCAAGTTGCACTCAATGAACTTATGCAACTTAGATCATATGCTCAAAAAGACACAAAAACTTTAGCACTTATGAGTGCGTCTGAATATAACCATTTGTATTCAGTAGAGCTTTTTGGTAAAAATGATAATTTAGAGGAGGTAGAACATATGTTGAATGCCTTAGTCCTTGATACAAATTATCCAACACAAATTCAAACAGTTTTTAAATTACGAAATATGTTTAAAATATATGCAGATGAAATCTTAGTAATGCCACGTTTTAAATTGCTTAGCGATAGCATGAGTAAGCTTGAGCAAAGAATGAGCGTGTATGAAGATACTACATCCATAGCAAATATTGTGGAAATGGTAGTTTCTATAATAACAAATATGGAGCGATGGAGATTAGGTGTTTTAAAGTATAAGTATATGGAAGATATTCATGCAATGGATAATGAACTAGTGCATGAAGTTCACGTCTTAGAAAGATTTTTAAGCGAAGGCAGCGTATAAATAAACTTTGCAACATAGTTGCAACACTATAAAGATATAGTTTTGTTATGAAAACAATGAACCACACTTTTATTAACCATAAGTACTTAGACTCTTTTGTTTTAGAAAATAAAATAACAGAGTCTCATACACTCCTAATACAGTGTTTTGATGGAAAGTTACATAAAGAAAACACACAAGAATTACTACACTATTTACATTCTCATTTACCTCATGCAATTATCATAGGCGCAAGCACGGATGGTGAAATAATTGATGGTTCATCTTCAAATAATTCTCTCATACTAAGCTTTAGTACTTTTGATTCTAGCGAACTTATCTCAGAAGTTGTAAGTTTAGAAGCTGGAAGTTTTAAAGCAGGGGAGAAACTAGCGCAAAAAGCTTTGGAATTTGATGCTAAAGCGATGATTCTTTTTACAGATGCACTCGCTACAAATGGCGATGACTTAATGGAGGGTGTTAATAGTCTCAAAATCAACACAATTGTATCTGGCGGTATGGCTGGAGATAATGGGGCATTTAAAGAAACATATGTGATTTTAGGTAAACAAATATATCTAAATAGCGTAGTGTGTGTTTTTTTAAAGGGCCCAACACTTGATGCTTATAATAGAAGTTCTTTTCACTGGGAAGCAATTGGACCTAAGTTTGTAGTCACAAAATCAGAGCAAAATAAAGTGTACACTTTAAATAATATTCCTATAGTTGACATTTATAGAGAGTATTTAGGCGATGAGGTTGCAAAAATCTTACCTAATGTTGGTGTTGCTTTTCCACTTATAATGAATGTTGATGGTGAAGTACTTGGTCGTGCTCCTCTTAGTTTGCTTGAAAATGGTGGTCTTGGTTTTGGTGGCACAATTAAACAAGGGAGTGAGGTACAGTTTGGAATTGGAAACTTAAAACATATTTTAGAGTCTTCTAAAAATATACTTATTGATTTACTGAAAAATAAAGTGGAGTCTATTTTTATTTACTCTTGTACTGCACGTAAACGTTATATGGGTACTAATGTAAATAAAGAGATGACACCACTCAATACTGTTGCTCCAACAAGTGGTTTTTTTACGTATGGTGAGTTTTATACACAAGAAAGAGCAAAAACTTGTGCATTTTTAAATGAAACTATGACTGTCTTAGCACTCAGTGAAAAGAAAGGAGAGTTTTCTGCTAATTACGTATATAACCCAGTGAAGTCAAAAGAAAATTATGCAGATATTACTTTACTAGCATTAGCGCATTTTATAAATAAAACATCATCAGAGTTACAAAATTTTAACAATTCTTTACAAGAGAGAGTCACCAAAGAAGTGGCGCTCAACAGAGAAAAAGATAAACTCATGCTTGCTCAGTCTAGACGTGCCACTATGGGTGAAATGGTGAGTATGATAGCGCATCAATGGAGACAACCTTTGAGTGCGATTGGTCTTGCTGCGGATAACTTGTCTCTAGATGCAGCACTTGAAGATACATCAGAAAAAAAAGTGACTGAACTTAGTGCGCTTATTACAAATCAAGTACAGTATCTCTCTAAAACAATTAACGATTTTGGCACCTATTTTTCACCAGAAAACAATGTGGAATCTTTTAGTGCACAAGAGTTTTACGATGAGCTGATGCTTATGGTTGCTAAAGAGTGTCAGCAAAAAAACATTGAGCTTTATAGTGAGTTTGCAAGTGCAGATGTGATGATTACATACAAAAAAGAAGTGTTGCAAATATGCTTAAATCTTTTTAATAATGCTAAAGATATTCTTACTCAAAAGCAAACGGGTGATTCTTATATAAAGTTCTTGCACCGTTTTAATAAGGGCTACCATGAAATCTATGTGAGTGATAATGCCGGTGGAATACCATTGGAAATAATAGATAGATTATTTGAGCCATATTTTAGTACAAAGAGTGAAAAAAATGGAACAGGGCTTGGACTCTATATGTCTAAAATAATTGCCCAAAATTATCTCAAAGGTGATCTCACATGCAGCAACACCAAGGACGGTGCTGTCTTTGTGCTACGTTTCAAAAATAAAATTAAGGATAATATATAATGATAAAAAATGTAGAGTATTTTCTAAAGTTTGAAGAACTTATAGAGGCAAAGCAAGATGCAAATGAGAATTTTGTTTTACTTGTGGCTGAGCAGACTAGTGTGGACTTTACAAAATCTAAAAATTTTTTAAGTACATTTCATGCTGCTATTTTCCCACAAGTGGTATATGAAGATAATCATTATGAAGAAGGTATAGTTGTTCTAACTCTAAGTGAAAATGCTGAAGTAAAACTTATTGAAAATATAAAAGAACCTCAATTCACTTGTATGGATTATGAATCTATCATCGTTTTTTTTGATGCTTTATCTAGTAATATTGATAGATTCCTTGAAGAATTATTTGTCTATAGCGATGTGACAACCTCTGTTTTAGGTGGTGGAGCTGGAAAAATATCTTTAGTGCAAGAAGCTGTAATCTTCGATAATCACAAGATGTATGAAAATGCGGCAATCATCATTGGAACTTCTGTTAGGAGTGGTATAGGTGTAAAACATGGTTGGCAAGAGATGAGTGAGACTTTTGTCGTTACATCTGCTGATGGAAATGTGGTGAAAGAGATTAATTATCAAAATGCATTAGATTTTTATATCAGTCGTTTAGATACACAAGAAACTATTACGCAAGAGAACTTTTTTGAAATAGCAAAGTCACATCCTCTTGGAGTACAGACTCTTTCTCAAGAAATAGTGGTGCGTGATCCTTTAAGTTTTAACGACGATGGAATATTTATGGCGGCATCTATATCTGAAAATACTGTAGTCTCAATTTTAAAAGGAGACAGTGCATCGCTTTTACAAGCTGCAAGTGAAGCAACACAAGAAGCAATCTACCGTATAAGGCATATTCCTAAAAATCTTCTCGTAGTGGATTGTATCTCACGTGCGTTATTTTTAGAAGAAGATTTTGTCAAGGAGTTAAAGTCTATCCATAGTTTCGCACCCCATGCAAATATGTTTGGAGCTTTAACTCTCGGTGAAGTTGCCAATAACTCCAATAAATATATAGAAGTTTTTAATAAAACCTGTGTCATAGGGGCTATTGAATGATAAATGATGTAAGTCTAATGTATGAATGCGTTAGCGCCATCGGTAATTCTCTTAAACTAGATGAGATGCTTGAAGAAGTTTTTAAGACTTTTATTTTGCGTACAGGTGGGATTGGTGCACAGTATATTGCAAATGATCAAGCAACATCGAGTGTAAGTGTTGGGAGAGAATTTAATGCACCTCAAACTTTAAATAGAAATACAAAGAGCTTTGAAATACATGAGATACTCTCTGTTGCTTATGTCATAGATATAGCTTTAGAAAATGGAAATCTCTTGTTTTTGTATAAGAAAAATGATGATTTAGAATATATTGGGCGTATGTTTTCAAGCTTTAGTGTAAAACTCAACAATGCTATAGATGCATGTATAAGTGTGCAACAACTACAAGAACATAATGTTGCCTTAAAAACTATTGTCGAAGCAGAACAGAAAAAAAATGAACTTAATGAGCAGATGATGGTTAATCAGTCCCGTATGGCTGTAATGGGCGAAATGATTGGGATGATAGCACACCAGTGGAGACAGCCTATAACCATCATAGGGATGATTGCCAATAATACACTTTTTGATATTGAATTAGAAGAACATACATCCGCTAAGCTTGTGGAAGATTTAAACTCGATTAATTATCAGGTGCGTTATTTATCAGAGACTATAGATGATTTTAGAAACTTTTTTCGTCCAGATAAAGAGTTGCAAGAAACAAGCGGCAGGCAACTGTATGCAGATCTTTTAGCTATTCTTGGAAATTCGATGGAACAAAACAATATAAAAATAAACTGTAAAGGTGACTGTGAGCATAGTTTTATTTCATACAAAAATGAGCTTGTTCAAGTGTTCTTAAATATAGTTTCCAATGCAAAAGATGCTTTTTTAGAAAATGAAATCACTAATAGAGAGATTACTATAGAATGTACAAAGCAAGAAGACGCTATGTGCTTCACCTTAGAAGATAACGCAGGTGGAATTCCTAAAGATGTTGTAGATCATATTTTTGAACCATACTTTACAACCAAACCAGAAGAACATGGAACAGGACTAGGTTTATATATGTCTCATACTATTATTACAAACCACCTCAAGGGTGTAATAGGTGTCAGGACATCCTCTAGTGGAACAAAATTTTTCATAAGGCTTCCAAAACTTATGAAGCAAAAAGAACTTTAAAATGTCAGAATATAAAAATAATATTGAAAAAATAAAAGCACTTAAAGATAGAACAAAAGGGATGCGTGTCTTAGTTGTTGAAGATGATTTACTGCTTCAAGAGATGTATGAGAATTTCTTTTTAAAATTTTTTGAAGATATACAGATCAAAGAAAATGGTAAAGAGGGTTTTGATGCTTTTATGAAAAAGAGCTATGACATTGTCATAACAGATCTTGAGATGCCTCTTATGAATGGTCTTGATATGATACAAGCTATGAAAGAAATAAATCCAAAACAGCATACTATTCTTGTCTCAGCACACCAAGATGCCAAGTATTTAGCTAGGGCGATAGAACTAGGTGTGGATGGATACTTATTTAAACCAATAGATATAGAAAATTCAATACGAACATTTGAAAAAATAGTTTCTAAGATTGAAACTACAAGAGAAAACTTGGTATACAAAGAAAATCTAGAGCAACTTGTAGAGCAAAAAAGTAAAGAACTCGTAGATACTTATACGATTGATCCTATCACTAAACTTTTTACTATAGCAAAATTACAACAAGATATAAAAAGTTTTAGAGAGTGTTCGCTTGGAATTTTAAAAATAAAAAACTTTAAAGCTTTGAATGATTTTCATGGTTATGAAGTAGGGAATGAACTTTTAAGACAAACAGCAGATTTTTTAAAAGAAGCCTTTAAGAAGAGCTTAGCTTCTAGTAAAGAATTTAGTTTGTATAGAGTGAGTGGTGCACATTTTGGAATTTTAGCACCTATAGGTGCAAAGGATCTTGAAGTAGCTTTTAAACATATCATAAGAAGTTATGAAGCAACAGAAATGCATGTAAATAGGAATGCTATTTATTTAGAGATGAATGCGGCTATTGTTGGTAGAGAAAATGAAATAATCCTTTCTTATGCAGATACGGCACTTCGCTTAGCAGAAAAAAGCTTGAAGGTTGTTGTGTACAAAAGAGATGAAATCTTACTAAAAGAACATGAAAATAATCTTTTATGCGATGATGCAATCAAACGAGCTTTAAAAGATGATAGATTTGTCCCCTTTTATCACCCTATTGTTGACAATACAACAAATAGTATATACAAATATGAAGCACTTGCTAGAATGGTTATGCCAGATGGTGAAGTTGTTTATCCTGGTTGTTTTTTGCCTGTTTCTAAACAAACAAAAAATTACAATGCGATTACAAGAGCAATTATTAAACAAGCTTTAGATGATTTTCGTGACTCTGAGTGTAGTGTGAGTCTGAATATCTCAATAGATGATATTCAACATAAGCCTACTTCGGATTTTATTTTTGATCAAATTATGAACTTTCCTGAACCATCAAGAATAGTTTTTGAACTTTTAGAATCTGAAAATATTGATTCGTATGAAGAAGTGAAGAAGTTTTTTTGTGAGTTGAAAAAATGTGCTTGCAAGGTTGCCATAGATGACTTTGGCTCAGGCTATGCAAACTTTGAACATATAGCAAAATTACAAGTAGATTATATAAAAATAGACGGTTCTTTGATACTAGGCATAGAGAATGAGCTTAGTTCGTATGCAATCGTTGAGATGCTTGCAGATTTTTCTAAAAAAATGGGTATAAAAACCATAGCAGAGTATGTTTCAAGTGACTCGATTCAAAAGATAGTTGATACACTTGGAATCAGTGAATCTCAGGGTTTTTTATATGGCGAGCCGATACCGTATGATGTATCTATGAAGTCTAGACAAAGCGTTTAAAACTCAAAGGAAAATAATACATACATGAAAAATATAGATTTATATAAAGATATGATTCATTCACCATTATTTTTGGATGGACCGATTGTCATATTCATTTGGAAAAATGAAGAGGCATGGCCGGTGGAGGATGTTTCTTCAAATATCACAAATATGTACGGATACGATTCTGCTCAATACACAACTCAAGAGCTTTCCTATGCAGATCAGATTCATCCAGATGATTTAGCGCAGGTTTTTAGTGAAGTGACGCTCGCATCAAAAGGTGAAAAGGATTCATTTTCTCATAAACCCTACCGTTACAGAGCAAAGAGTGGAGCATACCATTGGGTGAGCGACAACACAACTATCGTTAGAAACAAAGAGGGAGCTATAAGTCACTATATTGGCTATCTCACTGACATTACAGAACATGTGGAGACTCAAAATCTTTTAAAACAAAAAGAAAAAGCTTTGCAAAATCTTTTTGAACTTTCTCCCGTTGGAATAGCACTCAACAAACTTTCTGGCGAATTTCTTGAACTTAATTCTGCACTGCACACTATGTGTGGCTATACCTATGAGGAGTTTAAAAATTTATCGTACTGGGATATCACTCCAAGGTCGTATGAAGAAGAGGAGCTCAAACAACTAGAAAAATTGAAAAAACAAGGGAGTTACGGTCCTTATAAAAAAGAGTATATTCATAAAGATGGTCATAGAATCCATGTACTTTTAAGTGGAGTGAAGATTAAAAATGATGCTGGAAGTGAATGTATTTGGTCTATTGTGGAAGATATTACAGAATTGACAAATTCATATGAAATGCTTTAAGTTAATAATGAAAAATTTCAAGAATTAAATATACAGTTGCAAAAAGAAAAAGAACATGCAGAGTTTACGAACAAATCAAAGAGTAGATTTTTAGCAAATATGTCGCATGAGATTCGTACTCCCATGAATGCTATTTTAGGTTTTGTGGATATTTTACAAAAGAGCGAGGTGGATGAGAAGCGTAAAGAGCATTTTTCTTATATTAGAAACTCATCACAATTACTTTTGAGTATAGTCAACGACATACTCGATATATCTAAAATAGAAAGTGGGAAATTAAGCATAGCGTCAACAGCAACAGATTCAAAGCATCTACTTGAAAGTATTTTGGGCGTCTATCAAAGTATATGCAATGACAAGGCTATTGCATTTAAATACCATGTGGATGATGCGCTCCCGGCAACTTTACTTATAGATGCTGTACGGGTTAAGCAAGTTATATTGAACATACTAAGTAATGCTGTAAAGTTTACGCCACAAAATGGAAATGTTTCTCTGCATATATGGTATGACAAAAAACGTGAAGTCCTATTTTGTGATGTGAAAGACACAGGAATAGGTATAGCAGCTGGCAATCTTGATAAAGTATTCAATGCCTTTGAGCAAGAAGATGCATCCACAACAAGAAAGTTTGGTGGAACTGGTCTTGGCTTGTCTATTAGCTCGAGTCTTATTAAGATGATGGGTGGAGAGATTACAGTGCAGAGTTGCTTAGGTGAAGGAAGCTGTTTTTCATTTTTTATGGATGCACCTTTATATGAGGAGCAAACTCTAGATGAGACACAGCAGGTTTTAACACTAAAGAAGAAAATAAATTTAGATATAAAAGTGCTTATTGTTGAAGACAATCGTACGAATCAAAAATTATTAGGATTTTTTCTTGATGATTTAGATATAGAGTATGCTATAGCAGAAGATGGACTTGAAGCGATTGAATGTTTTAAAACAAAGGAGTACGACATAATCCTGATGGATGAAAATATGCCAAATATGAACGGTATAGAAGCAACAAAAGTGATTCGTATGTTAGAAGAAGAGCAGGCATTGGAGCCTATAGTTATTATTGCAGTGACAGCAAATGCGCTTACAGGCGATAGAGAAAGGTTTTTAAATGCTCAAATGAATGATTATATTAGTAAGCCTTATACAGATGAAGATATAGAAAACATTTTTTTAAAATACTTTTAACGCACACGTGATTAAAATGCAACAAAGTTGCAACACTAAAATACTATCATTATGTAAAAAAGGATAGAAAATGTTTTGTACTCTACGAGATAAGTTGTTAAGCAATCAACTCTATATATACATTGCAGTGGGTCTTGTACTTTTCATAGAAGTGACTCGTATATTTTCAACTTTAGTATTAAATGATTTTCTAGAAATGAAAATTTTCACTTATGAAGTTTTTTTAGACATCCTTATTGTTATTATATTGCTTTATAGCATACTCTATATTTATTTTAAATGTGCCGCTTTAAAGAAGCTGCTCCATGAAAATGAAGAGTTGCACGCCTCAATTTTACAAAAAGATGAAGAGATAATATACAAAAAGTATCTTTTTGAAAATGCAAGTGCTTATTTGCATAATATTGGAAATATCCTTAGTATGCTTCAAGGAAAAACTTTGCAACTGCGCTATCTTAAACAAGCACTTTCAAAAACTTCTATAGGTATCGATAAATTAGCCACTCTCTTTGAAAGTTCTCAAGCGTCTTTAGGAGAAAAAGAAGAGATACAAAGGTATTTATCAGATTTTAAAGAAGGATTGACTGAGGATATAAGTCTAGAGCTTCAAGAGACTCTTGAAGCTATTGATGGTATCAACACAGAAGCTAGGATAAATATAAAACATCAACAAGACCTCTTTAAAAATAAAAGAAGCAATATAAACTATATAGAACAATTTGATCTTGTAGAGATGTTTAAAGAGTTGATTGAAAATCATAGAGTGCTGTATCAAAAGCAAGGTGCAAGCATACAGCTCATTTCAGCTTCACGTGTAAATCTTAGAAGTATGCGATTTCAACTCTATAACGGGTTTAACAACATTTTAAAAAATGCTTTAGAATCTATCTTGATGCATCCAAATATAGAAAAACCAAAAGTGCTGGTTTCAATAAAAATCCAAGATTCTAAGGTTATAATAGAGATAGAAGATAACGGTGTTGGTGTATCTGAAGAAAATCTTGACAAATTTCAAGATGCGGGTTTCACTACAAAAAAAGATGGGCATGGATTGGGTTTACACTCCTTTTATAACTTTCTTACAAACAACAATGGTTCTTTGCGTCTTATGAGTGCTGGACATTTGCAAGGTGCAAAATTATATATTGAAATAGGAAGTGTGCATGAATGAAAATGTAACAGTTTTTGCGCTTGATGATAATGAAGAGATACTTGAACTGTATCGTAATATATTAGCAAAACAAAACAATCCTCGATTAGATTTTTTTGATAATTTAGAAAAAAAAGATACAAGTAGTGTGTGTGATTTGCATACATTCAGCGATAGTGAAGTGTACCTTGACACTATTATAGATTATTATGAAAATGGAAATAGGGTGCCGCTATCTATCATAGATATGAGAATGCCCAATATTCATGGACTCGATGTGGCAAAAGAGGTGCGTAAACTAGATTCTGAGATGAGTATAGTGGTGGTGACCGGGTATTCGGATTATTCGATAAAAGATCTGCTCTCACAGCTTCAAAACCGTGTGTATTATTTATCTAAACCTTTTAAAGAAGAAGAATTATATGCAGTTGTGCATTCAAACCTTATGGAGTGGAATGAAAAAAATGAAGCAAGACTCATTGAAAAAGAGTTAGCAATAGACTCTATTGAAGATGGTTTGTGGAGTTGGAATATCATCACAAATGATGTCTATTTTTCGCCACGTTGGAAAGAGATGTTAGGCTATGAAGATCATGAACTTGAAAGTAAGTTTGAATCATGGTTTTTTCGTATACATACAGATGACACCGAAGGACTTATGCAAGCCGTTCAAGCACATCTCAATAAAGAAACAGAATTTTTTGTAAATGAGCACCGCTTACGCACAAGAGATGGAAGTTATAAGCATATCTTAGCAAGAGGTAAAGCCCTTTTTAATGATAATGGTGAAGCCTATAAGATGACAGGCTTTCATACAGATATATCCCAAAGAAAACTCTTAGAAAAAGAGTTGCAAATTTTAAGTGAATCTCTTTTTCAAGAGTTAAGTGAAGGTATATCTGAAAAAGCTAAACTCAGCATGACCAATGTAGAGCTTGAAAAACAACTAGAAAAAGAGATCCAAATACGACGAGAAAAAGAGGAGATGCTTTTACAGCAAACAAGGCAAGCTGCCATGGGTGAAATGATTAGTATGATTGCACATCAGTGGAGACAGCCTTTAACCATAATCGGTCTCACTGCTGATAATATGTCTTTGGATTTAGATTTAGGATCTCTTGATGATGCAACACTTTCAAAAGGGCTTAGCGGGATAGCAGATCAAGTGAAATACCTTTCTCAAACGATAGATGATTTTAGACAATTCTTTACTCCAAACAAAGAAAAAGAGAGTGTTTTACTCCAAGAGTGTTTGGAAAATGCATGCCGTATAATAGACTCAAGTCTCAAAGTTAAAAATATACAGCTCATAAAAATATATGAAGACATAAGCCCGATAGACTTATATAAAAATGAGATTATGCAAGTTTTTTTAAATATCATCAAAAATGCTGAAGATGCTTTTTGTGATGAGATAACTTCACCGAGTATAACACTTCAAACAAAAGAGTATGATTCTTATGTTGAGGTACGAATAGCTGATAACGCAGGGGGCATAGACCCTGATATTTTAAAAAAGATTTTTGAACCTTACTTCACCACTAAGGGCAAGAAACACGGAACCGGTTTAGGCTTATATATGTCAAAAACAATTATCCAAGAGCATAGTTCAGGAAGTATAGAGGTTGCAAACATCAATGGGGGTGCTGTGTTTATTATGAAGTTTCCTAAGTGAAATGGAGTCTTAGCTTATAAAAATTTTCGTATAGCTGTGTAGAGTTGTTCTTCATCTATGGGTTTAGACACATAGTGATCCATTCCCGCTTCTAGAAATTTCTCTTTGTCTCCTTTAAGTGCATTTGCAGTTATTACGATGATTGGACCACATTTTTCTTTGTACTTTTCTCTTATTTTTTTCATTGATTCTATGCCGCTCATTATAGGCATATTCTCATCTGTAAGCAGAATCTTGTGCTTTGCAGGGTCATAGACCTTTAAAGCCTGAAGTCCATCGTCCACCGTATCGCAAGTGAGACCAAAATCTTCCACTAACATCTTGAGTAGCATCTTATTTGTTTGATTATCTTCAGCTATGAGTATATGCCCTTGTAAAGTGTTTTCTTTTGATTCTATCACTTGAGAGATGCTCTCTAGTGTATCTTTTGTTTGAGCTTTTTCTATCTGAATCTTGACACTAAAAGTGCTTCCTTCACCTTCTTTTGATTCAAGATTGATGCTGCCATGCATCAAATGCACTAAGTTTTGGGTAATGCTCAGTCCTAAGCCTGTGCCACCGTATTGTCTTGTAGTGGATTGATCGGCTTGTTTAAAAGGTTCAAAGATTTTGTCTTGAGCATCTTTACTTATACCGATGCCATTGTCTGTGACAATGATGCTGAGTATGCCGTCTGCATAGTCCATATCGAGGCTCACTTCACCTTCATCTGGAGTGAATTTGATTGCATTGGAGAGAAGGTTAAAGAGTATCTGTTTGATTCTTGTTGCATCTGCAAAGAACACACCTTCAATATTTTCACTGATATTTCTTTTAAAAGTGATTTTTTTCTTCGTAGTTAAGCCTTCAACTGTAGAAGAAAGGTCTTGGAGCATGGTGTTTAAATTCAAAGCAATCGGGTCTAAGGCAAAATTGCCATTTTCAATTTTTGAGAGATCCAAAATGGAGGCAATCATTTCTAAAAGATGCTTACCGGAGCTATGGATCTTTTGAGCGTAAGAGAGTTCTTTTGCTCCTAGTTTTTTGTTTTTGCCTAAAAGCGAGCTAAATCCAAGTATGGAGTTAAGCGGTGTTCGAAGTTCATGACTCATAATCGCCATAAAGTCCTCTTTGGCCTTGTGTGGAGTGATATCGTGTCTGATGGATTGATAGCCGGTGATTTTGCCAGTGGAATCCATCTCCGGAATGATAATTGCCTCCGTCCAATAATAGCCTCCGGTTTTCATCTTGTTTTTGATTTCGCCAGTCCAAGTTTTACCACTTTGGATTGTGTCCCAAAGTTCTTTGAATGTGCTGCTAGGCATATCCGGATGTCTTAAAATACTGTGCGCTTGACCAAGCAACTCTTCTTTTGAAAAACCACTTATCTTACAAAGTGCTTGACTCACGTAGGTTATTGTACCCATGCTATCTGCATGCGATGAAATTACATACTCACTAAAGAGATCATTCGCTTTTTGAAGTTCCCTATGCATCTGGTTAGATTCTTGCAGTAAAATATTGATTTGTTCCATGTTGTTTCTCTGAGCAATGTTGCTTTGATCGACTTTTTTTCTATAATCTATAAAATAAGAGTGTACTTTTTTAACAATATAGTAAGAGATGAATAGGGAAATAAGAACTATAAACACAGCCAAATAAATAAGCTCTTGAATTTTTCTCTCAAGCTTGCTCTTTACTTCTGTGTGGGTTTTTTGTACCAATTTTTCAATCTCAAAAAAATGAAATCCACTTCCAATAACCCAATCTGTTCCAGGAATACTACGAAGAAAATCCATCCTTTTTTCGAGTTTGCCTGTGAGAGGATTAGGGTGTTCATGAGAGACATAAACATGATCTAGATCTTTTAACTCTTTTAAAAAATAATTTCTAAGTTCTTTTGTCTTTTCATTTGTGAGAGTATGCCCTTCAAGCTGCATCTCATCAACAATGATAGTGCCTTTTTTATCAAATACGTACATATTGTTTTTGTGTGTGGTGTTAATCTGACGTATCTCTTTGAGAAGCGCTTCATTTGATTTCTTTTGCGCAGTGTCGAAGTACTCAGAAGAACCAAAGTACCAGTTATAGTGTCCAAAAGCCTTCACAAAAGCAAGCTGTTCGTATTGCTGCTTCTCTTTAGTGTTAGGTTTGAAGAAAAAATCCCACAAAAATCCTTCACCATTGTTTTTAGCAAGTGCAATCTCTTCTTGGATCACTTTTCTCCCCGTTACATCTTCAAAGTCTAAGATGGATTTTCCAAAGTGTTCTTCTAGATACTTTGGCGCATGGTGAAGCACACCCTCATAATCTACTATCCATATATAACTTTCTTCATTATTCCAAAGAAGTGGTTTGAGAGCGCTCTTTATTTGTCTTTGAATCTCTTCTTCCCTTGTAGTATCTTTGTACTCTTCATAAATAGAAGTGGCAATCTTGTGCGCTAAATACACTCTTTCTTTCACACGTTGTTGAACTTCTGTTTTTAATATAGATGTTTTGTACTCTATACTGTTGGAAATATTGATGACTTTTAACTGGAGTTTTTTCTCTTCTTGTGTATAAAGATGCTCTTTTAAAGTATCTAAAGAAGAAAATATAGTGTAATTATAACTCTCAATCATTGCAAACAAAATAATTCCAATAAAGAGTGGAATGATGAAAAGTGGTAAAAAAATCAGAATTTTTAAGGTTTTATTTTCTGCTTGCGTTGTGTGAATTGACAAGTGTATCTCCGTGGGTTTAGTACTAAAATACAAGTATACTCTTTGAATGTTGCAAATGTGTTGCAAAAGTATTTAATTTTATTTTTTTACATTGCTACACTTTGCAACACTTTTGCAACACTACTATGAGATAATTCACAATAGAAATACAAAGGACTCATTATGTTAAAAAAGTTTCTAGATAGTTCGTTTACTTTGCCAGTGATATCTGAGAGTTCAAAAAAACACTCCAAAAACACTAGAGTTGAAGGATATGAAGTACTTGAGGAGCAAAATCGATTTAAAGAGTATGTATTGGAGTGTGCTGGTTTAGGCTATTGGGATTGGTATCCACAAACTAAAGAACACTTTGTAAGTAAACGATGGTTGGATTTGTTGGGCTTAGAACCCTCAGATATTATAAATACAGAGGATGATTGGCTAGATAGAATTCACCCCGATGATAAACTCTACACTATGTTGATTGTTGAGCAGGCAATTGCAGAAAAACAGCATTACCAAACTGAGTTTAGAATGCGGCATAAAGATGGACACTATGTTTGGATTTTAGGATCAGGTTCCCCCATTTTATATGATGATGCAAATGCAACACGGGTAAGTGGAACGCATCAAGATATTACAGATAAAAAAGAACTTGAAAAAGAGTTTGAGAAACACCGAAACTATATGAAAACACTCTATGATCTTAATCCCAATATTATAATGATATCTGATGGTAAAGAACTCAATTCTGCCAATCATGCATTTTTTAAACTTTTTGATTATGTGAATATAGATGAATTTAAAGAGCAACATCATTGTGTTTGTAAATTCTTTGAATACCTAGAAGATGATGCGTATCTTCACCCCTCAAAAGGTAATTGGGTTGAAGCAGCATCAAAAGAAGACTCAAAACAAGCACTCATTATCAAAGGTGAAGAAACTTATAATTTTAGTGTCTCCTCCACAAAGATCACTTTTTCTGATTCGCCACTGTATATAGTGACAATGACAGATACAACACAGCATTATAACTTGCAACAACAACTCATTGAGTTGTCTATAATGGACGAACTGACGCAAGTGTATAATCGACGTTATTTCAATGAGATTTCCGCAAAACTTTTATCTAGCACTGCACGTTCGAATGGAAAACTTAGTTTTATTATGATTGATATTGATAATTTTAAAAAATACAATGATAATTATGGACATGATCAAGGAGATCTTGTCTTAAAAGATCTTGCACAGGTTATTGCAAAAATGCATATAAGACATGCCGATATGGTTTGTCGACTAGGTGGTGAAGAGTTTGCTGTATTGACACACTATACAAACCAAAAAGCATTGTTTAAATATGCCCAAGAGATATGTGATAAAATATATGTTACTAATATGCCACACAAATATAATATGGATTTTAATAGAGTAACGATTTCCCTTGGAGTTTCTTATTGTGATTTTAGTCTTGAAAAAAAGAGTATAGAACAACTGTACAAAGAAGCAGATGAGGCGCTTTACCTCTCAAAGCATAATGGACGCAACCAAGTCACTTTATACCAAAATGAAAACGATAAACGATAAAGGATAAAAGATGTTTGAACTTTCAAAAATACGTAATCTCACTAAAACAATTAAAATACTCTATGTTGAAGATGATGTGAGAATTCGAGAACAAGTACTTGGTATGTTTAAACAACTTCACTTTCAAATAGATGTAGCCATAGATGGAAAAGATGGTTTGGAAAAATTTCTTGAAAAAGAGTATGATATTGTCTTAAGCGATATAATTATGCCAAGAATGGATGGGATGCAAATGATCCAAGAGATGAAGAGAATCAATCCTGATATTAAAATAATCATCACTTCAGCCTATAATAATGAAGAAAGTGTGCTTCGCTATGAAAGTGATATAAATTTATACTATGACAAACCATTTTCTGTACCAAAACTGATTAATGATATTATAGTTTTAATGACACCTCCTGAGTAAAAAATTTACAGAAAATGAAATTAAAGATTGAAAAATTGAAAAATAACACTTTACAAAAACTCATCTATAAAAACTTTTTGACAAGTTCTCTTATTCCGATTTTTGCGATTGAATTACTACTTATCATACTTTACTTCGGTGTAAGTTACTATATTTCACATAAAAGCCAAGAGACTCTTTCTTCTCAGGCAAAAAACAGTCTTATGGAGATTTCAAAACGTGAATCTGAAAGTATAAATAAGCAGTTTGAAGAAGTGTCTCGTGTGGCAGAAATTATGCGTGATGATCATGAGCGTTTTTTCAATACCGAGTCTGCATGTGTTCTTCCAAACGGTGAAGTAGAGTTAAAAGTTCATGAAAATGGTGCCTTATATAAATCTAAAGATAATGGCGGGTCTTCAATCTACTATTCCACTAGAACAAAGATTACAAAAAAAGAATTGCATAAAGCAAAATGCACTGAGGTTATGGATCCTCTTTTAAAATCAGTTGTCAAGCATAATCCAATGATCACACAAGCTTACTTTAACTCTTATGATGATTTTAACCGTATCTATCCCTATATGGAAGATGCACCATCCCAATATGGCCCGACTTACATATGGAGGACTACAATTTTTACTATTTAGCCAATGCATCGCATAATCCTCTTCAAAAGAGTGTTTGGACAAGTGCCTATCTTGATCCGGCGGGGCAAGGTTGGATGACCTCTATTATTGTCCCCATCTATAAGGGGACTTTTTTAGAAGGTGTCACGGGTCTTGATGTCACTATTGATTCGCTGGTTCAAAATGTACTCTCCCTTGAAGTGCCATGGGAGGGAAGTGCATTTTTAGTGGATGAGTCAGGCATGATTCTCGCAATGTCAGAAAAAATTGAAAAAATTCTAGGACTTAAAGAGTTAAAAAATCATATCTACAAAAACAATATACAAACAACTATAGAAAAACCCGAGGAATACAACCTTTTAAAAAGCAATACTCCCCAGATTGCAGAACAAATGCAAAAAATTTTTAAACACAATACTCCAATAAGCACTTTTTTAATAGGTGAAGATCGCTATATACTTTCTCAATATAGTATAGCTGAGACAAATTGGCATCTTATAACACTGATAGACGAGTCGAAGGTGTATGCTCCTATTGTAGAACTCAAAAACCAGGCAGACTCTATAGGGTATTTTGTAATCGCATTAATGCTGCTTTTTTATGTTTTGTTTTTTATCTATCTTATGAAAAAATCACGCCTAGTCGCTGTGCGTATTGCTGAGCCTATTAGAAAGTTGTCTGTTATGACTTCTGATTTGGGAACCAAAGAAGCCAAGCGTATGACACATGAAGTGGGAATTACTGAGATAGACCAGTTGGTGGACAACTTTAACAAGCTTAGTGAAGAACTAGATATTCGAACACAAGAATACGTCCAATCACAACTTCGCGAAAAAATGAAAGAAAAAGATGCAGAGATAGCATACCGTTCAGGGCTTTTTGAGAGTGCAAGCAGTTATTTGCATAATATTGGCAACTCACTCACTATGCTTGATTCAAAAATTAGAATGCTTAAGAACCTCTCTAGAGCATTGGCAAAATCAGAATTTGGAATTGAAAAAGTGCTGAGTATGCTAGAGCAAAGCGGTGCGAATAAAGGAGAGAAAGAGGAGATCAAAAAATTTCTTAATGATTTCAATTATGCCCTAAGCCATGAAGTGACAGCTGAAATAGAAGATATCACAAATGGAATTGACGGTATAAAAAAACATGCTATAGAGTCTATACGTCATCAACAAGATATATTCAACATACACCAAGAAACACCAAAAAATTACATCCAAAGGTTTAACTTAAAAGAGGTTCTTCAAAATGTTTGTGATAATTATCAGTCAAGTTCTAGAAGTAAAGGTGTGACAATACATCTTGAGTGTCCACAAAATATTGATATATGCACTATGAAATTTCAACTCATAAGCGGTTTAAGCAACGTTGTGAAAAATGCAATTGAAGCAATTGAAGAAAGAGATATAAAATCTGATGGTGAAATTAATATAAGAGCATCTATAGATGCAAAAAATATTGCTATAGAGGTACAAGACAATGGTCAGGGTCTTAAGCCTGAGTTTAGATCTAAAATGTTTAAAACCGGTTTCACTACAAAAAAATCGGGTCATGGTTTAGGGCTTCATGCATTTAATAATTTTTTAAATGCAAATAAAGGTTCCATAAGACTTCTTAGTGAAGGTGAAGGTTTAGGAAGCACAGTGTACATAAAATTAGGAGTGTGTGATGGATGATACTTATAACAAAACAGTCTTTGCTATTGATGATGAAGTGGATATACTAGAACTTTATGCATCAATCTTAGGCACTCAAAAACGTGAACGTTTAGGTTTCTTTGATTCACTTTCTGAAAAAGCCAAGAAATTAGAATGTGATTTAAACACTTTTGAAAATGGTGAAGTGTATCTTCAAAAGCTTAGGGCGCATTATGCCAAAGACAAAAGAGTACCTATCTCGATAATAGATATGAGACTCCCTGGAAAACATGGAATTGAAATCGCTAAAGAAGCACGTGCAATCGATCCAGATATGATAATTATTATTATAACTGCATACGCAGATTATACAGTTGATGAACTTCTCTCACAGCTTGAGAAAAATTTTTACTTTCTTAGAAAACCATTTCGAGATGATGAACTATATTTTTTAATTATTACAAATCTTCAGCATTGGAATGAAAAATATAAGGCTATTGATATTCATAAAGAACTTGCAGTGGATGCTATAGAAGATGGTTTATGGGACTGGAATCCTCGTTCGAATGAAGTATATTATTCTAAACGATGGAAAGAGATGCTTGGCTACGATGACAATGAGATAGAAAACACTCTTGAGGAATGGTCTAATCGTGTTCACCCCGATGATCTATCTAAAGTCAAACAGGATATAAGTGATCATTTTTCGCATAAAACACAATACTATATAAATGAACACAGGCTTCGTTGTAAAGATGGAAGTTATAAATGGATACTCGATAGAGGAAAAGCTCTTTTTGATGAAGAGGATAAACCTTACAGAATGACAGGTTTTCATACAGATATCTCCCAAAGAAAACTCTTAGAAAAGGAGTTGCAAACTTTAAGTCATTTTCTTGTTGAAGAAGTGAACCAAGGTTTATCTGAAAAAATTAAGCTCAATATGACCAATGCAGAACTTGAGAAGCAACTTCAAAAAGAGATCCAAATACGACGCGAAAAAGAGGAGATGCTTTTACAGCAAACAAGGCAGGCTGCCATGGGTGAAATGATTAGTATGATCGCACATCAGTGGAGACAGCCTTTAACTGTAATCAGTCTCATTACCGACAATATATCTTTAAATTTACAACTAGGATTCGATGAAAGCACTACACTTGAAAGTGAGCTTGAAGATATTAGATTTCAAGTTTCGCATCTCTCTCAAACGATAGATGATTTTAGACAATTCTTTACTCCAAACAAAGAAAAAGAGAGTGTTTTACTCCAAGAGTGTTTGGAAAATGCATTGCATATTATAAGCTCAAGTCTCAAAGTTAAAAATATAGAACTAAAAAAATCATACGAGACACAAGCCCGATGGACTTATATAAAAATGAAATTGTACAAGTTTTTTTAAATATCATCAAAAATGCTGAAGATGCTTTTTGTGATGAGATAACTTCACCGTGTCTAAGACTTCAAACAAAAGAGTATGACTCTTATGTTGAGGTGCAAATAGCTGATAACGCAGGAGGCATAGACCCTGCTATTTTAAAAAAGATTTTTGAACCTTACTTCACCACTAAAGGTAAACAACACGGAACTGGTTTAGGCTTATATATGTCAAAAACAATTATCCAAGAGCATAGTTCAGGAAGTATAGAGGTTAAAAATGTGGATGAGGGTGCTGTGTTTATTATGAAGTTTCCTAAACAGGGCAAGAAAAAAAGTACAAGTGTTTTTGATAATAACTAGATATAATCTTTGAATATTTTAAATAAAAGGTACCCTTTTGAAAAGTTTAGTGCAGGTTTTACAATCCTTAGCCCAAGATACAGGTGTTTTAATTGTTGAGGATGATCTAAAAGTATTGGAGTATTTATCACAATTACTTAGAAAAGTTTTTCCAATTGTTTATACAGCAAAAGACGTGATAAGTGCTTTGGATATATACAAGGGTTTAGTTGATGATACTAAACTCATAGTGATTACAGATATTAATCTTGGCAATCAAAATGGTATTGATTTAACGTATGCACTCAAACATCTTAACTCAAATCAAAAAGTTATCGCCATCTCAGGTACGGAAGATAGAAATGTTTTTATCGAATCCATTAAATGTGGCATTGATAGTTTTATTCTAAAACCTATTAATACAGACGAACTTTTTAAATCTCTCATTGGTGTGCTCAATAAAATAGAATACGACAATGAACTCAAAAAAAGCCGCCAGCTTTTAGAAGATTCAAGAGAGTATGCGGTGAAGCTTTTAGCAGAGCAAGATCAATTTTTAAAAAATGCCATCCATGAGATTCATACTCCGCTTGCTGTTATTATTACAAATATAGATTTACTCAGAATCCAAGGGATTGAGAATGAATCTCTAAACTCTATAGAAGCAGGTGCTAGAATTATTCAAAACAGTTATGAAGATATGACATACCTGATGAAGAAAAACCGTATACCTGATGAAAAAACAACTATAGATATAGTGGACTTTATTAAAGAGAGGGTAAATTACTTTACCTGTATAGCAGAAGTGAATGATCTTAGTATGGCAACAAGAGTGGGGCAGTTGAATCTTCCCCAGATCAATTTTTCTGCATTGAAATTATCTCGGGTGGTGGATAATACACTCTCTAATGCTATTAAATACTCAATAAGACCTAGTCAAGTGAGTGTGACGATAGGATTGCAAAAAGATACTATTTTTTTTGAAGTAAGAAATCAAGGTCCTGTTATTTTAGAAAAAGAGAAAATATTTGATAGATTCTATAGAGAATCACAGCAAAAAGGCGGTTATGGCTTAGGTTTACATATTGTTGCGCAGATTTGTCAAGAAGAAAATGTAAAGATTGAAGTTTCCTCAACCAAGGCAAGAGGGACATCTTTTCGCTATATATTTGCAAATGCAACAAGTTTGCAACACTAATATAATAGAATTCTCACATATAAGATTATGGATATGAAATGAAAATATTATTACTAGAAGATGAGTACTTACTTTCGCGTTCAATACGAACCTTTCTACTTTCATCGGGGCATTTAGTGGATTACTATGACAATGGTCAAGATGTTTTAGATGTTGTAGAAAAAAAAGAGCATGATTTTTATATATTGGATATCAACACTCCGCTTGTTGGTGGGATTGAGTGTCTTAAAGTCATCAGTGAAAAATATCCTAAAATTCCAAAAATTATTATCAGTGCATATAATGACATGGAACATATATCAAGTGCTTTTGATCATGGTTGCAATGACTACTTAAAAAAACCGTTTAATTTAAAAGAATTACAAATTCGAGTGGAACACCTTGCACATACAAGAGAAGCAGATACGGCTAAAATAGAGGACTCTATTATTCGTTTGAGTGAGCATTATAGCTTTGATAAAGAAAAAAGCCTTTTGTATTATGATGATACAATTCAAGTTTTCACTAAAAGAGAACATGCATTGATTCTTCTTTTTATAAGCAACTTAGGTCAAGTTATGACAGATGAAAATATTCAGTCGTGTATATGGGATGGTGAAGATGTCGGGCCTTCGACTATAAGATCTCTTGTAAATCGTTTGCGAGCTAAGCTGCATGAGGAACTTGTTCAAAATATACGTGGTTTTGGATACATAATGAAAAAGCTTATATAGCTACTAAAAGATGGAGAAATAGATGCTGCTAGATAGAATAAACGCTTTGAAAAATAAAGAAAACTTTTCGATTTTGTTTGCCGAAGATGAAGTGATGGTTTCCAAACCTATGCAAAAAATTTTAGAGAGATTGTGTAATGATGTTGTAGTTGCATACGATGGTTTAAAGGCATGGGAGCTTTATGAGCAAAGAGATTTCACTATTGTTATAACAGATTTACAAATGCCAAATATGAATGGTGCAGAACTTGTAGAAAAAATAAGGTCTAGCAATAATCCTCATCAGATAATTATAGTTGTCACAGCTTTTAGGGAAGGTTTGGAGTATGAACAAGTCAAAAGTTTAAACGCAGATATCATACTTGAAAAACCTTTCTCACTTCAATCTTTTTTAGAAGCTATCACTTCACTAGAAATTAAATAAGGTACAGGAGAATATTGTATGAAAAAATTATCTATAAAATCTATGTTAATGACAAGCTTGCTCATTGGTTTTACTTTATTAATAGCAATTGTATTGTTCGTTTCAATTAGTAGCTCAAGAGAGTCTTTACTTCAAGCCGAACTAAACAAACTCTCAAGTGTTAAATCAGCCAAAGCATCCGAGATTACAAATTATTTTAACATACTCGAGGGTTTACTAACATCTTTAGCAAATAACCAAGGTACTAAAGAAGCATTTCTTGGATTTGAAGATGGCTTTTATAAACTGCATGAAGAGCTAGCTCTTGATTTAGACACTGTGCAAGATGTATTAAAAAAAGATTACAGTGCTCATTATCTTGATAGCGTTAATTATGCAGTGCCCAACTCTGCACAGCGTCGTGATATCAGCAAATATATTCCAAAAAACGAAAATGCTTTGGTGGCTCAATATATTTTTATCACTGCTAATAATTCTAAAGTGGGTGAAAAAAATAAACTTCTTTATAACAAAAAATATGACAGTTCTTATATGCAGGTGCATAAAAAATACCATAGCTCATTTAACACAATTCTTGAGAAGTTCCAACTTTATGATATTTTTCTTGTGGATATGTCAGGAAACTTGATTTATACTGATTTTAAAGAAAAAGATTTCGCAACAAATTTAAATGATGGAGTCTATGCAGATACAGGTATAGCACGAGTGTATAAAAAAGCAACTACATTAAAAAATAATGCTGTTGCATTTGATGATTTTCATTCGTATGAGCCAAGTTATAACGCTGCGGCATCTTTTATAGCCACTCCGATTTTTATTGAAAATAAACGTGCAGGTGTTTTAATCTTTCAAATGCCAGTGGACGCAATAAACTCAATTATGAGCTTTGGTGGAAAATATGAAGAAGCAGGTCTTGGTAAGAGTGGAGAAGCGTATTTAATCGGTGAAGATTACACTATGCGAAATAATTCTCGTTTTGTTAAAGATATACAAAACCCAGTTGTGCAGTCTTTAGAATCAACTATTGGTGTGATGAAGGTACAAACAGATTCAAGCGAATCAGTTATGCAAAATAAGGCTGCAAGAGGTAAATGGATTATAGATGATTACCGTGGAGTTCCTGTTTTAAGTGTGTTTGATACAATCAATGTTTTTGATGAAACTAAATGGGCGATTATTGCAGAGATTGATGAGGAGGAAGCACTCCAAGATTCTGTAGATTTACGTAATAAAATTATTTTTGTTTCTCTTGTGGTAACCGTTGTTATATTGATATTGATCCAAATTCTAGTGCAAAAAAATGTACTCAAACATATAGAAGATTTTAAAAAATCTATTTTGAAAATATCTAAAGAGCAAGATCTTAGTTACACCATAAGTACAGAGGCTCCAAAAGAGATAGCTGCTATGGCACATAGTTTTAATGTCTTGATGAGAAATTTACAAACACTCATAGCAGCATCTATAAAATCATCTAGTGAAAATGCCTCTATCTCTCATGAACTCTCAGCCACTTCTACAAATGTTGGCGTGAATGTTGAAAAGTCCGTAGCTATCACTGCAAATGCAAGTCAAGAAGCAAGAAAAATAAATGATGAAATACTTAGCTGTGTGCAGGATGCGCAAGAGAGTAAACAAGAGATTCTTAAAGCAAATCAGAACTTATCTGAAGCTAGAGGGCATGTTGTAATCTTAGCAAATAAAGTGCATGAAACTGCCCAAAAAGAAGTGGAACTTGCAAATAATATGGAGAGTTTATCTAAAGATGCAAATGACATAAAAAGCGTCTTAGCTGTTATTTCTGATATAGCTGAACAAACTAATCTACTTGCATTGAATGCTGCAATAGAAGCAGCTCGTGCGGGTGAACATGGTCGAGGATTTGCCGTTGTTGCCGATGAAGTAAGAAAGCTAGCTGAACGTACACAAAGGTCTTTAGCGGAGATAAATGCTACAATAAGCCTTATAGTGCAATCAATTTTAGATGCTTCTATGATGATGAATAACAATTCTGCAGATATTCAAAATTTATCTTTAGTGGCAGGTGAACTTGAAGAAAAAATAGACGATACGGTAAGCATTGTTGATAAAGCAGTGCAGGTAAGTGATAAAACAGCACAAGATTTTGTTTATACAGGCAAAAGTATTCAAAAGATCGTCTCTAATGTGGAGTTGATTACCGAGATATCCACAACCAATGCAAGAAGTGTTGAAGAGATAGCATCCGCGTCAAATTACTTAAGAGATTTAACGGATACACTTAACAATCAACTAGTGCAATTTAAGGTCTAAGTTTTTAGAATCTTTTAGTTTACTTGAAATAAAATAATTAATTATCAGATATAAGATAATTAATTATGTATCTATTCCTTTTTGTAACACTTCTTCGCAATAATCTACATTTTTTACACTCTATTGATTTTTGCGACACAATTGCAACACTATACTAATATACTGTAGAATATAAGAATTACAAATTATAAAGGAAACTTAATGGCTAAAATATTGATTGTTGATGATGCTAGTTTAATCCGTTCAGTTGCAAGAAAGGCAGCTGCAGAAGCAGGGCATGAAGTGACGGTTGCAGAAGACGGACAAAAAGGACTTGATGCTCTAGCGCACACTAAATTTGATTTAATATTTTCAGATGTGAATATGCCTGTAATGGGTGGTTTAGAGATGGTTGGAAAGATTAAGCAAATGGAAGAATACAAGTTCACCCCTATAGTGATGCTTACCACAGAATCAAATCCAGACCTCAAAGCACAAGGCAAAGAGCTTGGAGTCAAGGCTTGGTTGCTTAAACCATTCAACAAAGATAAGTTTTTAATGGCACTTGAAAAACTACTAGGTTGATTATGTTTTTACAAAATGAAAATTTTACAATTTATGAAGTTGAAAATTTAAAAAATGATTGTATTGCTGAACTTCAAAGAAATGAAATAATTGTTGATATGAAAAATGTAGCTAAAATAGATATCGCTGCTGTTTCTTTGTTGCTTTCATTAAAAAAAAGTGCGACAGCTCAAAATAAAAAATTTAAACTGCAAAACTGCAATTATAATATATTGATGGCATTAAGCATCTGCGGATGCGATGCATACTTAGGAGTCTAAAGTGGATGAAGAACTCACTCTTTTTTATGAAGACTCAAGTGATCAACTCGCCTTTATGGAAGAAGCGCTTCTAGATATTTCTGATAATGGTGTGAATGCAGAAAATATGGGCGGACTCTTTCGTGCTATGCACACCATTAAAGGCACTGCCGGTATGTTTGGTTTTGATGATCTTGTGTCGTTTACCCATATTGCGGAAAATTTGCTTGATGAAATGCGAACAAAACAGACAGCTTTTGATGATGATTTATTACAGCTTTTTTTAGATGTGAAAGATTATACATCTTTGTTGGTCGAAGCAAATGTCAATGAAGAAGTGCTCACTGAAGATGCCCGGGTGACACAAAATATTTTAAGCACTGCATTGGCAAGCTATTTAGATGCAAACACCACAGCGCAAAACAGTGCAAATAGTTCTGAGGAACAAACACTTGATTTTCGTGAGCTTAATACACAAGATAGTGATATGTGGCATGTGTCTGTTCGTTTTAGTGAAGACTTTTTCACCTCCGGAATGGATATATTATCGATCTTCAATTACTTTAGTAAAATTGGCGAAATTATTATAAACACACCTGTGATAAACACTATTCCTCTTATTGAAGATATAGACCCTCTAAAAACATATATAGGTTTTGAAATAGAATTTCAATCAACATGCTCTAAAGAAGATATACAAGAGATATTTGAATTTGTAGAAGATGATGTTGTTTTGTTTATTTTTAAAACGCCAAATGAAGAAGCGTATCAAGAACTTTTTGAAGCTTATGATGGATTAAAAGAAATTCTACTTGAAGCTTGTGTGTATGAACAAGTGCAAGAAGAAGTTCTTGATGTTACTCAAGAAGTAGCACAAATAAAAGAAATAGAACAAACACAGACGCAAGACACCCAATTGCAGGTTCCCAAAAAACAAGCAAACTCTAGTTTGAGAGTTGAATCAAATAAAATTGACGCCCTTATCAATCAGATGAGTGAGATTGTGATAGCCAATGCTAAAGTCGAAGCATTGGCTTTTGCAAGTGAAGACAATGATCTTGTAGAAGCTATAGAATCTTTAAAAATACTCTTAGAAGATGTGCGAGATAAAGTTATGGGTATAAGAATGGTTGCTGTGGAGAGCAGTTTTTCTAAACTCAAGCGTATAGTCAATGATACAACCAAAAAACTTGGAAAAAATATTGAATTTGAGATTGTGGGTGGTGAAACAGAGTTGGATAAAACCATCGTTGAAAAACTATCGGATCCACTTATGCATATGTTAAGAAACTCTGTGGATCATGGTATAGAGATGCCCCAAAAACGTAAGGCTCTTGGAAAAAATCCTTGCGGAAAAATCATCTTAAAAGCGTATACAGACTCAGGAATGATTGTTATTGAAATCATTGATGATGGCGGGGGAATCAATAAAGACTTAGTGCTTCAAATAGCAAAAGACAAAAATATTATCCCTCAAAATGCGCAGCTTAGTGATAAAGAAATATATAAACTCATATTTGCCGCAGGTTTTTCAACTGCAAGTGAAGTGACTGATATTTCTGGTCGCGGTGTGGGGATGGATGTTGTTAAAAGCAATATAGAAGCACTCAGAGGGACGCTGGATATTGATTCAAAAATGAATGAAGGTTCAAAAATCACGATACGTTTGCCACTTACCTTGGCGATTATCGGTGGTTTTGTTGTTCAAGTTGGCGATACAAAATACATCATTCCACTAGAGATGATTAAAGAGTGTATAGAACTCACACCAAAAATGAGAGCAGAGATGAAAAATAACAGTTTCATCAATCTTAGAGGTGAAATGCTTCCTATTTTAGATATTCGTACACACTTTAATGAAAAAAGATATACGGGCTTACGAGAAAATATAGTCGTTGTAAGGTATGCAAATCAAATCATAGGTCTAAGTGTTGATGAGTTATTTGGTGAAATGCAAACAGTGGTGAAGCCTTTAGGTGAAATATTTACAAATGTCAGGGGTTTAAGTGGAGGCACTATTTTAGGAAGCGGTGAAATAGCACTTATTTTTGATATAGCAAAATTAATTGAAAGTAAAATACAAGGGGAAGAGAATGTCTAAAGAAATACTAATCAATGATAGAGAGATGATAACATCTCAAACAGATGCTAAAGGGATTATCACATATGTGAATGATGTGTTTTGTGAAGTTGCGGGCTACAAACGTAAGGAACTTGTGGGGAAAAACCATAATATCATTCGCCATGAAGATATGCCAAAAGCTGTTTTTAAACTTTTGTGGAACAATTTACACGAGGGAAATGCTATATATGCGTATGTAAAAAACAAAGCAAAAAATGAAGATTACTACTGGGTGAAAGCCTATGTGACACCTATAAAAAAAGATGGTGTGTTTAGTGGTGCTGTCTCTTATAGAAAACCTATAGACACTTTTGCAAAAGAGGTCATTACTGATTTGTATGCCACTTTAATAGACTATGAAAAAACACATTCAGTTGATGAATCATACAATTTTCTTTTACAATATCTTCAAGAAAGAGACTTGTCATATAATGACTTCATTAATCGCACAAGCACACAAAGAAGAGTTTCAAATCCTGACACTACAAAAATAAATATCAATCAATTTAATTCTGATCATATCCTCTTTAAGTTTAATATCCTTGACAAAGTTGCAAGAGGAACCAAAGTGGAGGTTGTAGATAGTTGTTGCTGTGCATTTGGAAAAGAGCTTACTCGACTCAGTGACTACTCTTTTACCTCCCATCCTTCATGGGCTAAACTTGTTCAAGAACATAAAAATGTGCATACGCATATGCGTCAGTATGTTGAAAAAGAAGCAGCCGGAGCTAGTAAAAATGAGCTAGCTAGTATTTTAACTATCGTAGATGATGACACAAAAAAGATTTTCAAGAATCTTAATGAAGTTGTCAACCAAAGCAAATAAGGGAAAAATAGATGTCAAAAATAACAATAAAAGCAAAAGAATTAGTAAAGTTAAATCAGGCTCTTGAAAATTTAACAAATGGAAACTGTGAGTTTGATGATCTCAAGTTATCTTCTAAAGAATTATCCCAAACTGTTGCAATGGTTAATTCTTTAAAATCTCAATATGCTGCTATAAAAGATGATTCGAGAAGCTTAATCGAGCATGTAGAGCAAGGTGATTTAAACTTTAGAGTGGACACTTCAAAATCCAAAGGTCTTTATGCCAAAATAATTGACAACAACAACTATGCCCTAGACCTTGTTGTGAGTGTATTTAATGACTTAGGTGAAGCTGTTCAAAATTTAAGTGCAGGTAAATTTGGCACAATGATCACTAACAAATATTTCGGTGAACTCGGTTCCTATGTAGCTAGTACTAATGCTCTTTCACAAACGATGAAACAGTTAAGCTTTGATTCTAGTCTCATACAAAGTGCTGCTGAAAAAGGAGTGCTGAGTGTTCGGGTGAACACAGGTAAATACCAAGGGGATTTTGCTTCTATTCATGAACCGACAAATCTTGTGCTAAAAATTATACAGGATATATTTTTAGATTTAGAAAAAAACATTGTGCATATGAGAAATGGGGATTTTAAAGAAAAAATCACCAATGAATATGTTGGAGACTTGACTTTGGTGAAAAACTCTGCAAATGAACTTAGTGAGATACTTGAAAATATTGTAAGTTCTATTGGACACATGCTTGGAGCTTTAAGTGAAGGTAGATTAAATCAAAGAATAGATATAGAACTTCCTGGTGAATTCAATGCTATTAAAGAGTATTCAAATAATCTGGGTACGACCTTAGAACTTATTGTAGGGTCTATTCGAGAGACTTTTTCTGCAATGAGCGAAGGGGATTTAACGAAAAAGATAGACCTTGAAGTGCAAGGTGAATTTGATGCGATAAAAACAAATACCAATTCCTTTATTGATTCTTTAACAAAAATAATTGAAAAAATTATAGCTTCAGCATCTGAGATGTCTTTAGCATCTTCTGAGGTGAATGCAACTTCACAATCACTCTCAAGTGGAGCAGAAGAGCAGGCTAGCTCATTAGAAGAGACCACATCATCCATTGAAGAGATGAGCGGTAGTGTGGATATGTCAGCTAAAAATGCACAAAACACAAATCTAATCGCTGAAGAAACTTCTAAAATGGCACAAAGAGGTTCAGAGTCTGTAACCGCTACAGTTGAAGCAATGAAGACTATTGCAGATAGAATTAAAATTATTGAAGATATTGTGTACCAAACAAATCTTTTGGCACTCAATGCTGCCATTGAAGCAGCACGTGCGGGTGAACATGGTAAAGGGTTTGCAGTGGTTGCAGCAGAAGTTAGAAAACTTGCAAAACGCTCACAAGTTGCAGCATCAGAGATTAGTAAAATCACTATAAATAGCGTAAAAGTGAGTGAAGAAGCCGGTTTAGAGATAGGAAATATTGTCCCTAAAATTCAAGAAACAGCGAACTTAGTCAAGGATATAGCGACTGCGGCAAATGAGCAAAATATTGGGATAGAACAAATCACTGTTGCGATGAATGAGTTAGATAAAGTTACGCAATCCAATGCAATCAGTTCTCAAGAGTTAGCAAACTCTGCAGAAAAACTTGATTCTCAAGCTATGGATCTAACCAAAGTTATGAAGTTTTTTACCATAGACACTGCAAATTCTCAAGCTATTATAAGCCCTGTGCTCCATACACAAAGTGCAGCTAAAAGTACTTCACCTACTGAAAATGAAACACTAGATTTAAATAGTTTTGAAAGATACTAGGAACAATTGTGGAAAATGTAGATTTTCTTGATGAAGAGGAATTGTACTATGCAACGGGAGAGCAGTACTTTTTGTTTTATGCAAAAGAACAGGTGTATGCAATCGAAGCAGCGTATATAAATGAAATAGTCGAACACCAGCCATATACAAAAGTTCCCAATCTACAATCATTTATATTGGGTATCACCAATATTCGCGGGCATATCATTGGTGTGGTTGATTTTTTAGATAGATGTTCTTTAGGACGTAGTGAAATAAGTAGTAAAAGTTCTTTTGTTGTCATAAAACATAAAAACCAAGATATCGCTCTTTTAGTGGATGAGATATATGAAGTGGATGGTTTTAGCGATGCAATGAAAAAAGAGAATCTAAGTTTTGGCACTGAAATAGAATCGAGATTTATAAAAAACATTGTCACTTACAGAGAGAATAATGTTTTTTTACTTAATCTTGATGAACTCTTAAAACTGGACGAACTTTCAATTGAGGTGAATAATGGATGAGTATTATGATGAAGAAGAGATAGATCTCTTAAAGCTTGTCAGCACCAATGCCAATGATGCGAATCAATTTATAATTTTTTATGGTTCTAACGGGCAATTATATGCAAAAAATGTATCTAAAATTGAAGAGTTGGTTATCTATAAAGATATAGAAATAGTAAAAAACAATGAAAATAACTGCATAATTGGAACAGGCGATATACGAGGAAAATTGACCACAATTATCAATTTTGATAGATGGATGGGCAATACACCTTTAGCAGAAGAGGCGTATGAACTTATTATTGTCGCTGCATATGGTGGACATAGATTAGGTATAGTGGTTAAAAGTGTTGAGAATATCATTTCGATAGATTCAGATACTATGAGTGATAACTCAAGTGCAAATCCTAAATCCACTTTTATAGCAAAAGTGAAACTCTATTCAAAAGACAAAATGGTGACTATCTTTGATAGCGATATGATGCTCTCAGATATATTTCAAGACATAGCAGAAACAAGTGAATCGAGTATTAATTCTTTAGAATTAAAAGTAAATACAAATAAGGTTTTCTTATTTGCAGATGATAGTAAGTTTATCAGGGTTATGCTTGAAAAGTTATGTCACAGTATGCATATAAAATATGAAATATATATGAATGGAAAAGATTTGCTCGAAGCTGTAAAAAAGAAAAAAGCAAGTGAAATAGCACTTATCATTAGTGATATAGAGATGCCGATTATGGGTGGTAGAGAGCTTATAGAAAATATACGTTTAGATAGCGAGTATAATGATGTGAATATTATCGTACACACAAATATGTCCAATGATATTATGCAAGATGAGCTCATGAAACTCGGAGCTCAAAAGATTATCGGCAAAGTGAATATGCTTTCGTTATCTGAAACTATAGAAGCATTGGCAAAGTAATGAGTGTTATAGAACTCCACGATAATGAATTTAAAACTTTTCAAAAAGTTATTTTCGAGGCAGTGGGAATAACGCTCAATGACTCGAAAAAAACTTTAGTGCAAAGTCGATTAAACAGACGTATGGTTCATTATAAACTCGATTCTTTTACGACATATCTTAGAATTATAGCTGTAAACAGTTCTGAAAAAATGCAAATGATAAATCTTATTACAACCAATGAGACCTATTTTTTTAGAGAAGAAGCGCATTTTAATTTTATGAAAAAGATAATTGCTTCGCGTAATGACATCCGTATATGGAGTGCGGCATCCTCTGTCGGTGCAGAAGCATACTCTTTAGCGATGCTATGTAATGAAGCTTTTAGCGATTGGAAAATTTATGGAAGCGATATTAATTCTGAAGTTATCAAAAAAGCAAGAATGGGTTTGTACCCTCTCTCTTGGATTGATAAGATTCCAGATAACCTGAAGTCAAAATATTGCTTAAAAGGCAAGGGCAACTATGAGGGGCAATTTCTTATAGATAGAGAACTTACTAAAAACATGAGTTTTTTTGAAAATAATTTACTGAAAATAAATACAAAAATTGGGCAGTTTGATGTGATTTTTTTAAGAAATGTACTTTTGTATTTTAATGATGAGACAAAACAAAAAGTAGTTGAAAATGTTGTGGCGAATCTGAAAACCGGGGGATATCTGATTATATCTTTAACAGAGAATCTCCAAAGCGTACAGATACCTTTTCTCAAGCAAGTGGCAACATCTATATATCAAAAGGATTATAATGATACATAATATTAAAGAGTACTATACCCATACTGTGAAAGAGAAAAATCTTTTAATCTATTCCAATAGTGATTTCACGCAGTATACAAAAATTTTTGAGATGTTTAACTCTTATAAAATTTGTAATATTACAGACTTGAGTCTTGAAAACTTTGGTGCGTATATTGTTACAAATTCAATAGATGCAATATTTATAGACTTCATCCCTGAGGCGGATAAAGTTTACGATATTTTAAACTCTTTTAATCATAGATTTAGCTTAATGCTCTATCTTGGAGCAAATACTCCTAAGTTGCATGTGGGATTGATAAATATGAGTGAAGCAATGATTGCAGAACCCTTTGATGAAGAGATGCTTATGTATAAGTTTTTCACCATGCTCAATAGTGATAGTGCTATAAGTGCAATCAATAATGCTTCAAATGCTATGAGTAAAATACCAGAGGTGCAATCAGGTCAATTAGATAGCTATCTTGATACATATGAAGGGCAAATATTATTTTTAAGCGAATCCCTTCAAAGTAATCTTGAGCATCTTGAAAGCGGTGAACTTAGCAATGCCTTGTTAAATGAAATTTCTATACAAATTGATGAAGTGGGCAAGATTTTTGCTAATCATTTTTATACAAAAAAAGTCACACATGTATTTACTAAACTTAGTTCGTATCTAAGAGATTTAAAACTTAATGAAATTAAGATTGAAAACTTTGAAGGTTTTGAATATCTCACACGCATTATAGAAGATATAAATACCTACATGATTGAATATTTTGTAGATAGATTGTTTACAAATGTTTATGTTTTTGAAGATTCACTTGAGAACTCCATACAGTTTATGAAAGATAAACTATCAAATGTTGCAGATGAGTCAAGTGAGTTGGAGTTCTTTTAATGATAAAGGTTTTTATAATTGATGATTCTTTAATGGTTAGAAATGCCTTATATAGAGCACTTAAAGGTGTCAAAGATATAGAGATTATCGGTGAAGCAAATAATCCTGTAGATGCATTTGACACTTTTAAAAGAGTGGGTCTTCCTGATGTGTTTATTTTAGATATAGAGATGCCGAAAATGGATGGGCTTAGTTTTTTAAAACAGATAAATACACAAAAACCTACGCCTGTTATCATTTGTTCCACTTTAGTCACAGGTGGATCAAGCGCAGCAATAAAAGCCTTAGAGCTAGGGGCATGTGATATTATACTTAAGCCGAAAATCAATGTGAAAGAATTTTTTAACGAGTACAAAAATGAACTTTTAGACAAAATCTATGCTGCAAATCATTCTAAAGTGAGTTTTAAACCATCTCTAAGCACAAGTTTGGAGAATAAAATAAATATTACAGATAAGAAGATTGCAAAGAAGTTTGTAGCTATTGGCTCATCCACCGGTGGAGTGCAAGTGATTGAGGAGATTTTGATGCATCTACAGCCAAGACATCAAGCGATTGTGATTACCCAACATATGCCTGTTGGATTCACCGCTTCATTCGCACAAAGACTAGATTCCACTGTACCAAATTCTAAAGTTCAAGAAGCAAAGAATGGGGATATTTTATACGATAATCATGTCTATATTGCTAAAGGCGGTATTCATATGAAAATTATGAAAGAATCAGATAATTTTGTTGTACGTTTAGAAGATGCAGAAAAAGTGAATTCGCATAAACCAAGTGTTAATGTGTTGTTTAATTCAATTGCCGCGTGCAATACAAAAAATGTCACTGCATTTATACTTACCGGAATGGGCAATGATGGAGCAAGTGGATTAAAAGTTCTTCGGGACTTAGGTTGTGACACTTATGTTCAAAATGAAAAAACAGCCACTGTATACGGCATGCCAAAAGTGGCAATGGAACTTGGAGCGGCTAAAAAAGCTATGTCTATTTTTGAAATTACAAAAACAATCAATAGTTTGTCTTAAGGTTTAGATTGCATACACAAAATACAGATGAATATTTATTCGACATTTTTAAAAATCAATATTATACGCAGCTTACAGTTATAGAAACTTTGATTGCGCAACTAGATTCTAAAACTACATATAAGCAAAATATAGATCAATTATTTCGAATTTTTCATAATTTTAAATCTTCGACTACGTATCTTGGTTTAGATGTTATGAAAGAACTTATAGTAGAAGTTGAAAATATTTTAGAGGTCCTTAGAGCAGAAGATGGGCCTGCACAAAAAGAAATTATACAATGGTTTGATTCTCTTATTCCACATCTTTTTTGCTGGAGAGATGAACTAGAAAATGACATAGAAGTTCTCTCAAAAACACCAAGTGATTTACTAAATCAAATTCGTTTTGTCCCATCAAAAATGAATGTTGAAGATAGATTGAAAATGCTTAATTTACTTTATATAGATGCAGATAATAAGCGTTCAAAGAAGCTTGTTGCATTTTTAAATACGCTCTCATTACACACAGAACATAAAGTATCGCTAAATCAAGTTCAAAATGTAGATACTGCTCAAATCTGTATAGTATATATAAACAAAGATGCTTTACAAGATATCAAAATATGTCAAGAAAAACTTCCAAATACGCAGTTTCTTGTAGTAGTGGATAAAATAACAGAGCGTATAGCATCCAAACTGATGCTCCAAGGAATTAGTAGTTTTATTGAAAAATGTCATTTAGAGCAAAATGTAATAAGAGAACTTTATAATCTTACGAGTTCGTATTTCTCTGGTCGTAAGATTTTGATTACTAATGAAAAAATATATAAATTTATACAAAATTTAGAACCATTGCCGAGTTCTATTAGTAAAATCCAAATTATTTGTAATGATGAAGAAGCTTCCATTCACCAACTTGCACAAGTAATTCAAGAAGATCCTATACTAACATCCACCCTCTTAAATGCTACGAAATCCCCTATTTATGGATTGAAAAATATTAAAACAATCCATCAGGCGGTCAGTATTTTTGGTAAAAAAACAATACAATCTATAGTATTTTCGGGCTTATCTAAAAACATAGGTACATTTGATTTGGATCCTTATTGTATGAATGAAGATATGTTTTCGCGTACTGTTGCATTACGTTTGACATTGATGCTCCGATGGTATACTCAAGTTTCCCCTCATGCTTTAGCGATACTGAGCTTATCTGCAGTTTTAGGAAATATTGGTCAAATCCTTCTTAGTAAAGAGATTCAAGAAAGAGGGGAGAAAGATCATTTTATTGCACAAAGTATGCTGTATGGTTTTCAAAGTGCAGAAGAAAATATTTTTCATACAAATACTACCTGTATCAGTAGTGATATACTCAACTACTGGAAGCTTGATTCTACGCTTGTAGACTCTATAAAATATAGTGACAGACCTTATGAAGCACCTAAAGAGATTCAAGCGTTTTGTATAGCAAATCATATTGTCTTTAACACTGTTTTGCTTGATGGTACAATTGTTCAAGAGATTTCTGAAGATATTTTGAGTCTAATGAAAAAAGAAAAATTGGATTTAAGTGCACTTGAAAAAGCGATTCAATATTTGCTACAATAAATTTAATATGAGGAGTGTATATGAATGAGGATTTAGAGTTGAATATAAAACATGTGGCGAGAAGCATGTCTGTGTTGTTAGTGGATGATGATGAACTTACTCTGGAGATGTACAAGTCTATTTTTAGTCAGTGGTTTTTAAAGGTTTTTACAGCTTCTGATGGACAAGAAGCTTTTGATATATGGACAGATCAAACTAAAAAAATTGATTTAATCATTACAGATATGATGATGCCAAGATTAAACGGTTTTGAGCTTGTTGATAAAGTAAGAGAACACTCAAGTTCACAACATATCATCGTCTTAACAAGTCTTGATGATTTAAATGAGATGAGAGCCATCATTAATCTTGGTGTAGAGGGAATTATTCTAAAGCCTTATACTCCAGAAAAAGTACTACCCGTTCTTAACAGAGTCTTAGAAGTAATTAAAACAAAAAAAGTCATGAAAAGACAAATATTTCAGCTTAAGCTTTTGTCTCAAGAAAATATTGCGCTTAAAGCGCAGGAAAAACACCATAGTGAAGAATCACAGAGTGCACAAAATAAAGT
>JGI11705J14877_10000095_pt1 | contig 51629 bp, 51 predicted proteins | sample Etolaghawater15m_FD_14877 | JGI IMG/M metagenome (IMG submission 14877) | reverse complement strand
GCAATCGGTCCGGGCTGGGCAAATTGCGCCTGCTGCATGAAGCGGGCGAGGGAAAGGGGCGAATCATGCAAAAATTATGAAACCAAGCGATTGGTATATTAGATTTCGATAATTGTGCACCAACGCCTGACCACTACCCCAACACTGGGAGAACGGGCAAAAAAAATCCCGACTGATGAGAGTCGGGATTTCTATGAATGGTGGCCAGGGACGGAATCGAACCGCCGACACGGGGATTTTCAGTCCCCTGCTCTACCAACTGAGCTACCTGGCCGGTTAGAGCTGGCTATTACACCACTTTGCAGCGTAATAGTCAACTCTGAAAGCGGCTACCCATTCGCCGGCGGTACGTACCCTTCCGGCGCGCTACCACCGCCGGTGAAGAAGAACTTGTTCATCTCATTCTCTAGCATCTCTCGATGCTTCGGATTGATCGGGCTGAGGCGATACTCGTTGATCAGCATCGTCTGCTGCCGTAGCCAGAGCTGCCACGCCTCCTGCGACACACTCTCGAAGATACGTTTGCCAAGTTCACCAGGATAGGGTTGACGCTCTAGGCCGGGCGCCTCTTTGCCAAGTTTTACACACTGCACCATACGGGTCATGGGGGATGCTCCATCAGTTGTGACAGCAGCCGTCGCACCGGGGCGGGCATGCCTAGTTGAGAGAAAGAGTCGGGTTTATACCACTGCTGGGGTGGCGATTCCAGAACTGCGCTGTGTCGCGCCGCTACGATTGGGCTACTACTCAGCTGCAGCAGCAGCGGCGTAATGTCGAGGTGGAAGTGGGTAAAGGTGTGACGAAATCGGGGGAGCGACTCAATCTGCTGTGGGGTGCAGCCAAACTGCTGTTGGCAGTGTGCGACGATAGCCGACTCGCTATCGCCGGCAAGCGATCCTGACCACTCCGGTAGACTCCAGAGTCCACCCCAGATCCCGACCGGGGGGCGCTGCTGTAGTAGGAGGGCTCCATCCTGCCGCTGTAGCAGGAGCATCGTCGTCGTTTTTTGCGCTAGGGTACGGCGCGGTTTCGGTTCGGGATAGTGCTGTTCGCTACCGGTTGCGTGGGCAGCACAGCCATCGGCAAGGGGGCAGCGGTGGCAGGCCGGTTGGCTTCGCCGACAGAGGGTGGCACCGAGATCCATTATCGCTTGGGTGTAGGCGGCGACCCGCTGCATCGGGGTGTGCTGTTCGGCTAGCTGCCATAAGCGGCGCTGTACCGCCGCCCGTCCCGGCCAGCCGGCGATAGCGTAGTAGCGACAGAGGACGCGGCGGACGTTGCCATCAAGGATCGGGTGGCGCTGATCGTGCGCTAGCGCCAAGATTGCCCCGGCGGTGGAGCGTCCAATCCCGGGTAGTGCAGCTAACTGTGTTATATCAGGGGGTAGTTGGCCACCATATTCGGCAACCACTCGCTGGGCGCAGGCGTGGAGGTTGCGGGCGCGTTGGTAGTAGCCGAGCCCACTCCAGAGGGTGAGTACCGCATCTAGTGGAGCGGCAGCGAGCTGTGGCAGGGTGGGAAAGCGGTCGATAAAGCGCGGAAAGTAGTTGAGCACCGTCGCCACTTGGGTCTGCTGTAGCATGATCTCAGAGATCCAGATGGGGTAGGCGTGACGCCGCTGCTGCCACGGTAGCTGATGGCGACCATGCTGATCGAACCATGCTAATAGAGCCGGTGCAAACTGCGTCGGGTTCACCGAAAGAGGCCGCGTAGCTGCTGCTGTAACTCTTGACGCTGCTGCTGGAGTTGCTGATCAAGACGCTGCTCCAGATCTTGTCGGGCGCGCTCTTCAGCAGCGCGTAGCTTGCGCTGTAACTGCGCTTCCTGTTTCGCCTTCTCCGCATCGAGTGTCGCTCGCAGGAGTGCTTTACTATCGACATTAATCGCGGGGGCAGCGAGCGCGCCGGAGAGCGTCACCGGCACGGTGATACCGTTCAGGTTAGCCACATCAGCGCCCCCCTGTCCCTCTAGGGAGGCCACTATCACCGTCTCTAGGGTGTAGTTGATCTGCTGCTGCGGTAGATCAACTTCGCCCCGGCCACGCAGCCTTAGTAGCGGACTCTTACCACTCAGATCGCTGTTGTAGGCGATGCCGTCGCGCAGTTGTAGGCTGCCACTGAGCTCAGTTAATTGACGCCCCTCCGGTAGGGGTGCCGGGGTCGGTTTACCCTCTAGCTGTGCCCACCCGCTACGTAGTAACTGAACTGGATCGATCCCCTCAAGCGCACCATCTTCGAAGCGGAAGGTGAGTTCACCATTTAGAGCTTGGATCAACTCGGGTAGAGTGGTGCCGCGGCTGTCGAGGTGGCTCTCTAAGTTGACACGACCACTGATCGGGGCGCTGCCAAGTAGATCGGTAAGCAGCGGTTTTGCTGCAACCGCAGTGAGTTGATCACGGCTGTTAAGGTGGGGTTGAGAAGTGGTGACATCGAGGTGAAGATCGCCTTGATAGCGCCCCTGATAGAGCGCGGCTTGCAGCGGTTGTAGCTGAAAATGGCCAGCACTCGCCCGCAGTGGTAGTCGAATCGATGCCAATTTTAAGTTGGCGACTTGGAGCTGTTCGATGGTGATCCGGCCATCGATATCGAGTTGCCGCAGCGCCGTTAGGAGCGGTTCGCTAAATAGCGGTGCTGGTGGTGTAGTAGCGGCGGTTGGTGGCGCAGCAGGGGTGGTATCGGTGGCATCGGCGGTAGATGCGCTGCTATCGGTAGCTGGTAGGTAGCGATCAAGGTTGATCTGATCGATGGCGATCTGGTGGATGATGTGGGGCGCGGCAAACTCGCTGATGGTCGCGCTACCAGTAAGTTCGCTCTCGTCGAGTTGAATTCGCAGTTGGCTTAGGTGGAGGAGATCCGGGGCGGCTGTGAGAGCCAGATCGATCGCCGCTGAGGTGAGCGCAGTTGGGTCGCGGGTCGGGGGGAGGGTAATACCCAGCGCTGCGATGAGCAGTCGCGGCTCTAGCTGATCACCCCGCAGGTGGAGGTTAAGACGGGGGGCGCCACTCTCGGCGGTGGTGAATTGGAGATCGCCGTCGAGTTGAACACCCGGCAGTTTAATCTGGAGCGGCTGTAGCTGTAGCGCCGGGCGGTCGAAGCGAAGTGTGCCGCTACTATTGAGTGTGAGGCGTAGCGCCTCCCGCTCCGGCTGCTGCTGGCTCAGCGTCGCATTGAGGGTGATCAGGCGTAGCTGTTGTGGGTCGATCTGGAGTTGGCTCTCAATCTGTAACTCAGCGTCGAGAGGTGGCGCGGCTGCCTGCTCTACACGCGCTGCCATCGCTAACTGCAGCGGAAATGGGCGCTGCGGGGCGATCGCACCACTTTTGAGTTGCGTCAGTCGTAGGCTCAACCGTTGCGCGGTGAGCGCATCGTCAAGTTGTAGCTGCACCCGCTCAATCAGCAGTTCGCCAACGCTGAAGTTGGGTAGTACGATCGCACCGTGCGGTGCCGACGGGGGCGCCGCTGCAGTGGTTGTGGGGGCGGTTGCGGACGGTAGCAGATCATCCCAGTTACTGCGCCCATCGGCATGGCGCTGAAGCTGTAGATCGGCATCGCTTAGACGCAGTTGGCCCATCTGTAGCTCGCCGGAGAGTAGGGGTAGTAGTGCTACCTGTAGCTGTAGGGTGCCGGCACGCAGTAGCGGTCGGTCGCTAAACGGGGGGGGCGAACCGAGCGTCACATCGCTGATCCGCACGCCAATCGATGGCAGAAGCGACCACGCTAACTCGCCGTCGATGGTGAATGGCCGGCCGGTCGCATGGCTCACTTCGGCGGCGATTGTATCGCGGTAGTCGTTTGGATCGACCAGTAGAAGTAGCGCCGTGAGGGCGATCAGTAGGAGCAGTAGGAGCGTAGCGATCAGCGTCGCTAGTGGTTTCAATAGACGCAGCATTAGCGGGGTATCGCTTTTCGGTAGCGGATGGTAGTGGGTAGCGCGTAGCAGCGGGAATGTGGAGCGGGTGATGGGAATCGAACCCACGCCATCAGCTTGGGAAGCTGAGGTTCTACCATTGAACTACACCCGCTTGCTCTAGCGAGTCGCAATCATAGCAGCCGATCGCAGCGCTGCCAAGTGTTGACGACAACCACCCGCTGCCGCTAGGCTTGCGGGTATGGAAATTCAACTCAACGGCGAACCTTATCAGATCTCCGATGGCTGCACTGCTGCCGAGCTGATCGCACAGCTCGATCTGAGCGGCAAACGGCTAGCGCTGGAGGTTAATCAGGAGATTGTGCCGCGCAGTCTCTATGCCGATCATCGGCTCCATGCGGGTGATTGCGTCGAGCTGGTACACGCTATCGGCGGCGGCTGAGTGCTGTCGCAGGCGGTGTGACGATCGCCACCCTCCTCTCCCCCACATGTTAAACAAGCATAGGACCCGATTCGATGCAGCACGATCCGTTGATCATTGCCGGTGTTGAGTACCAGTCACGACTGCTGGTTGGTACCGGTAAATACCAAGATATGGCGCAGACTCGCGAAGCGATTGAGGCGAGCGGTGCGGAGATTGTGACGGTGGCGATCCGCCGCACTAATATCGGTCAGGAGCCAGATCAGCCCAATCTACTCGATGTGATTCCCCCCTCGCGCTACACCATTTTACCCAACACAGCCGGCTGCTACACCGCTGCTGATGCGGTGCGCACCTGTCGGTTAGCGCGTGAACTACTCGATGGCCACGATCTGGTGAAACTGGAGGTGCTCGGTGATCCAAAGACGCTCTATCCCGATGTGAGTGCCACCCTTGTGGCCGCTGAGGAGCTAGTCAAAGATGGGTTTAAAGTGATGGTCTACACCTCTGACGATCCGTTGATTGCTAAGCGGTTAGAGGCGATGGGGTGTGTGGCGGTGATGCCACTTGCGGCGCCGATCGGCTCCGGTTTAGGGATCCAGAATCGCTACAATATCCTAGAGATTGTTGAGAATGCGACGGTGCCGATCTTAGTCGATGCCGGGGTGGGCACCGCCTCCGATGCGGCGATTGCGATGGAGTTGGGGTGTGATGGGGTGCTGATGAATACGGCGATTGCCGAGGCGCGCGATCCAGTACTGATGGCAACCGCGATGCGTCAAGCAATCAGCGCCGGGCGAAACGCGTTTCGGGCTGGGCGGATGGCGCGCAAACGCTACGCTAGCGCTTCGTCGCCACTCGCTGGCACCTTCTTCTAATATCGTGGTTTAGAGGGTGACGATGGCAACGCCAACCGCTGCGGCATTAGAGGATGATACGCCGCGGCCAGAGCGGCGTATCCGCTCGTTTGTGCGCCGCGAGGGGCGCTTTACTGAGGGGCAGAAGCGGGCGCTGCAGCAGCTCTGGCCGCGCTACGGTATCGATACCGGTGAGACGCTACTTGATCCGGCGGCACTCTTTGGCCGTACCGCGCCACTGACACTGGAGATTGGCTTTGGCAATGGTGACTCACTGCGCCAGTTGGCACAGGCTAACCCGGATCAGGACTTTATCGGTATTGAAGTGCATCGCCCCGGTGTCGGACGACTGCTACAGCAGTTAGCCGCTGAGTCGATCGAGAATGTACGGGTGATGAGTGATGATGCGGTGGAGGTGCTGCGCCACCGTATCGCGCCAGCAACACTGCAGCGGCTACTACTCTGGTTTCCCGATCCATGGCATAAGAAGCGGCACCATAAGCGGCGCATTGTACAGCCCCCTTTCTTAGCGCTAGTGCAAGAGCGGTTGGCTCCCGGTGGCCTACTCCACATGGCGACCGATTGGTCATCCTACGCCGAGCAGATGGTGGCTGTGAGCGCGCAGATACCCGGGCTCTGCAATGATGCAGCCGCTAGTGGCGGCTATACCCCACGCCCAGCGTGGCGCCCGCGCACACACTTTGAGCAGCGCGGCGAACGCCTCGGTCACGGTGTCTGGGATATTGTGGTGCGGCGCTGCGACCGTTAGACTATCAACCTATCAACTAAATAGAGGAATGATTCCGTGCTAAATCGAACCCATCAGCAGCGGCGGCTACAGCGTGGCTTTACGTTGATTGAGGTGATGGTGGTGGTGGTGATCTTAGGTATCCTCGCCGCCGTGATTGTGCCGAAAATTATGGATCGTCCCGATCAGGCGCGGATCGTTAAGGCGAAGCAGGATATTCGGGCGATTGAGAGCGCGCTCAATCTCTATCGTCTCGATAACTACAACTATCCGCCAACCGATGAGGGGTTAGAGGCGCTGGTGCCAAAATATCTTGATCGGCTACCGATCGATCCGTGGCAGAATGACTACCATTACCTCAACCCGGGCAGCCGTAACAGTGAGGGGGTCGATGTAATGAGCTATGGTGCTGATGGTCGTGCAGGGGGCGAGGGTAGTAGCGCCGATATCGGCAACTGGGAGCGGTAGCCATCACCACCGGCGAGCGTTCGATATGTTGCGCGAAACCGCAATTATCACGGCCAGCACGCGCCATCCACGCGAATGGATTTACCCTTATTGAACTGTTGGCGGTGGTGGTGATTATCGGTATCATCCTCAACTTTGCCGTGCTCTCAATCAACCCACATGATCCGGAGCGGTTAATCGCCCATGAGTTGGATCGCTTTACTACCCTCTATCGGTTAGCACGTGAGCAGGCGACGCTACAGCAGCGGCCGCTAGCGATCCAGTTTCAACAGCGCGGTTACCGCTTCTTACAGCTTCCACCTGATAGCGATAGTCGGGTGCAGGCAGTGGAGTGGCACCCCTATAGTGAGATGCCACTACAGCCGCGTACCCTGCCGCCGGAGCTGACCGATGTGCTGTTTCGACTCACGTTAGAGGGGCTGCCGGTGGTGCTAGAGTCGACGTTTGATGATGAGGCGGAGGAGCCGCTCCAACCACACCTCTTCATTCTTGCGAGTGGCGAGAGTCTACCCCTGCAGTTTGAGCTGCGACTGGAGCGTTTTGCCGAGCCGCACCGCTGCCGAGTAGCCGGTGAGGGGATGTGGTTACCGCAACTGGAGGTGGTGTGTTCGGAGTAAACAGCGCTTCACGGTCGCAGCGCGGTTTTACGCTGCTGGAGGTGTTGATCGCACTCACCATCGTCGCACTGGCACTCGCGGCGATGGTTGAGGCGGGGAGCCGCCACGCATGGAATGCGGCGCGGCTGCGTGATAAGACGGTCGCTGAGTGGGTGGCGATGAATCAGTTAACCCTGCTCCAGTTGCGCAGTGAACTACCTGCAGCACCGAGTGAGGAGGGTGATCGTGAGGAGCAGTTAGGGCAGATGTGGCAGTGGCGCGCAGCGATTGAGCAGGTGACAATCCCCGACTTCGGGCAGATCAATCCGCTGCTGCGTGGTGTCAATCTCCCGCAGTTGAGTCGTCTCCGGCAGGTTACGATTACCGTGTGGCGCGATGGTGAGGATGAGACGGCACCGTTGGCAACCCTCAATGGTTTTCTGCGGGGTGGCTAATCCGATAGCTCTTGCACGGCAGTCGCAGCGCGGTTTTACACTGCTAGAGCTGCTGCTTGCGATTGCAATCTTTGCGCTGGTGGCGGCGCTCGCCTACAGTGGACTTGATAGTGTGTTACAGAGTCGGCAGCAGATTGAGCAGCGGATGGTGGCACTGCGAGAGCTACAGTGGGCACTGCTGACACTCCAGCGCGATCTGGCGCAGGCGGCCACGCGATCGGTGCGTGATAACTATGGTGAGTTGGAGCGGCCGCTACAGGGGAGTGAGCGCGCCCGCGCTGGCATTCCAGAGTTGCTGACGCTAACCGTTGCCGGTCAGCCCGATGCGCTGCCGCAGATGGCACCGCGTAGCGCACTACAGCGAGTGAGCTATCGACTCAATAGTGAGCAGGTACTGGAGCGTTATAGTTGGCCCGTACTCGACCGCGCAGGTGACGCCCTACCCTATCGTACGCCGCTGCTAAACGGGGTGGCGGCGGTGTCACTGCGCTACTTCGATGCGCAGCAGGGGTGGCAACCGAGTTGGCCGCCCCCCGCACTGGGGGGCGTCACCAGCGCAACCACGCCGCCGCTGCCGCAAGCGATTGCGATTGAACTTGAACTGACCAATCGTGGCAAATTGTCGCGTATTCTGCCGCTACCAGCGCTGGCCGCGGCCGCGCCGACCCCGACAACACGTTAGATAACCGACCGAAACGGAACCGATGGCAGAGAGTCTCTACATCCGAATTGATAGCGCCGGCCACTACAGTGGCTGGCGCACCACTACGCCGCCACAACCGGTGGTGTATGGTGATAGTGCAGAGGCGCTCGCGAGCGCGCTCGGTACCACGGGTCGGGCGCTGCTACTGTTACCGAGTCAAGCGCTACTGTTGACCGAGGTGATACTACCGACCCGTAACCGTCAGAAGCAGCTACAGGCACTCCCCTATGCCCTCGAAGAGCGGTTGGCTAGCGATGTCGATCAGCTCCACTTTGCGGTGGCCAATCGTCGCAGCGGCGAGGCGCTGCCGGCGGTGGTGGTGCAGCGTGAGCAGTTGCAAGCGTGGCTCACATCGCTACAGCAGGCCGGTTTCGATATTAGCCGGGCCCTACCCGATCTGCAGTGCTTACCGGTCGCCACACCCAGCGATTGGCAGCTACTACTAGAGGATGAGGGGGCGCTACTGCGCTGCGGTACTCATCACGGATTTGGCTCTCAACCGTCGCTCCTGGCGACGCTACTACCGCTCGCGATAACTGAAGCGGCGGCACCCCCTACAACGCTCCATCTCTATGATGCGCGTCACCACCCTACGTCAGCACTCCCTTTTGATCTCCCTGCCGAGCTAACGCTCCAGCACCACCCACTGTCAGAGGGGGCACTACCCCTCTTTGCTGATCCGGCGAATCAGCAAGATGCGATCGATCTGCTACAGGGGGAGTTTAGTCGGCAGGAGCGAGTCGGACGACTACTGCGACCGTGGCGGGCGGCGGCGCTACTGCTGGGGCTGTTAGCTAGCCTTCAGATCGGTAGCGGCTACCTGCAGTTAGCGCAGCTACAGCAGCAGGATCGGCAGCTCCAGCAAGCGATTGAGCAGCACTACCGCGACACCTTCCCGACCGCCCGCCGCATCGTTGATCCACGTCTGCAGATGGAGCGGCAGCTCAATGCGCTGCGTAGCAGTGGTAGTAGCGATCAATTTGTTACGCTGTTTGCGGCGGCAGCACCGATTCTACAGCGGCAGCAGGGGGTTGAGTTGCAGAGTCTGCGCTATAAGCGTGATGAGTTGGAGTTGGCGATCACTATCGCCGACTTTCAGCAGCTCGATCGACTGAAAAGTGCGCTCGCTGCTGCGCCGCAACTAGCGATTGAGATCGCTAGCGCTAGCGCCAGTGGGGATCGGGTTGAGAGCCGTCTATTGGTGCGGCGGAGGAGCGGATGATGATCAACCACTGGTGGCAGCAGCGCCCGCCGCGTGAGCGGCTGCTGATCGGTAGCGCAGCGCTACTGCTGCTCCTTCTACTGGCCGACACGCTGCTCTGGAGCCCCTACTGGGCGGAGCGTGAGCTGCTACAGCAGCGGGTCGATGAGCAGCAGCAGACGCTGCACTGGATGCGGGGCGCAGCGGTTGAGATTGCGCAGCTGCGCGGTAGCGGCGGTAGCGGTGTGCCGCTAGCCGGTGGTTCTCTACTAGCACAGGTCGATAGCAGTGCAAAGCGTCAAGGACTCGGTAGCATGGTAAAGCGCGTACAACCCAATAGTAGCAGCAGTGTGCAGGTGTGGCTGGAGCAGGCACCGCTCGATAAGCTGCTGCGCTGGATCGATCAGATCACCGCGAGTGGGACGATCCGAATCGCCGGGTTGGTGCTCGATCGTGCCGATCGTCCCGGCATGGCTAATGCGCGTCTGGTGCTGGAGAGTGGCGAATGAGAACGACGCTAAAACTACTCCTGCTACTTCTACTCATCTACGGGGCTAGCCTACTGCTGCTGCTGCCGGCCACGCATAGCTATGCGCTCCTGCGGCCACAGCTACCCCCTGCCGCCGCGCCACTACAGGTGGGCGATCTTAGCGGTACTCTGTGGCAGGGGCGTGCTGGGGCGGTGTGGTGGCAGCAGCGCCCCTATGGCGCGGCCGGGTGGCAGCTCTGGTTACCCGGTCTGCTACAGGGTGAACTACAGATCAATCTACAGCTACAGCCGGAGCCGACCGCTACCCTCAACGGTCGGTTCCATCTTACCGCTGCACAGAACTACTATCTGAGCGCGATCGAGGGAGATATTGCTGCAGAGTGGCTACGGCAACAGCTACCGCTACCGCTGCCGGTGACCGCAGGCGGACGGTTAGAGCTAGCGCTAGCGCAGCTCCAACCCGCTCCCCAATTAGCAGCGAACGGTGTGGTGTGGTGGCGTGATGCCCATCTACAGGCGAGTGCGCCGCTACCGCTCGATCTGAAACTGGGTGATCTGAGTATCACTCTCTCGCCGCTCCCTGATGGGGGAGTACTCGGTGAGCTAGGGGATGGCGGTGGGCCGCTGCAGCTGCGTGGTAGAGTCACCCTGCAGGAGAGTGGCCACTACCGTATCGATGCCCTACTGGGGAGTCGGGGTAACGATGCTGCGCTCGCACAGAGTTTAGCGCTACTCGGTCGTGCTAACTCCGATGGTCAGATCCCAATTAGCCTCAATGGCCGTCTATGAACTCGCCCGCACTGACACAACTGCTGATCCACCCACGACTCACCCAGAGCATCACGCTACTGCTACTGCTAGCAAGTGGCTGGCAGGGGGCGGCGCTCACTTGGCAGCTTCTGCCGCTACCCGAACTCCCAGCGCTGCCGCAGCGTAGCGGCGCAGCGGATGGTGGTGTTCGCGCGACGCCGGAGAGCCGTCCGACTCTCGCTCCGGTGGCTGGACTGCACCTATTTGGTCGTGAGCAGGTGGCACCGGTTGCCCCGCCCAAACCTCGACCGGTGGTGGTGCAGGAGACGCGCCTCAACTTGACGCTAAAGGGGGTCTTTACCCACCAGCAACCGGAGCGGGCGTTCGCCATCATTAGTGCACCGGGTAAGCCCGATCTCCCCTACCGAATCGGCGATAGTGTCGGCAGTGGTGCGCTGCTAGCAGAAATCCATAGTGATCAGGTGCTGCTAGAGCGCAATGGTCGCTTTGAGACGCTCAAGCTGCCACAGCAGAATCTGGGACTTGCGGCGACCGCACCGGCACCGACAACGCCACCGGCGAGCGCCGTCCAGCGGCTCCCCGGTCGGGAGCTTCGCGCGCTGCGGAGCCGACTGGTGCGCAATCCAACCGAGGTGTGGAAGTTGGCACGGATGCAGCCGATTATGCTTGATGGGCAGTTACGCGGTTATCAGCTCAACCCCGGCCGCGATCCGAAGCTGTTTCGGGAGTTGGGCTTAGAACCCAATGATCTCATCACCGAGGTCAACGGTATTCCTCTCAACGATACCAGTCGGATCGGCAGCATCTTCACCGAATTAACCAACGCCAATCAACTCGCTGTCACGCTTGAGCGCAACGGTAGCCCACAGCGGCTGCAACTCGACTTTACCCGCTGACGCCATCGGCGCGGCACCACCGGCAGACGGAAACCCGAATCATGAGAGAGCAGCACCATCCTCAATACGCCCACCGGCCACACACCTACAGCGCTATCGGCGTTACTCACACCCCTTGGGTGCCGCGGCGCGCTCGCCATTGGTTACCCGTAACCCTACTTCTCTGGGGGGTGTTGGGTATCACTTGGAGTCATATCGCTACCGCGACCGGAAGTTTGACGCTCAATCTGAAAGATGCCGATATTGAGGCGGTGATCGAAACGGTGTCGCAGATGACCGGTCGCAACTTCATTGTTGATCCGCGCGTGAAAGCGAAGGTGACGGTGGTCTCGTCGGAACCGATGAATGATGAGCAGATCTACCAGCTCTTCCTCTCGATCCTCAATGTTCACGGTTTCGCCGCGATCCCGGGTAACAACGCGATCAAAATTGTACCGGAGGTGAATGCGAAACAGGACGCGATCCCGCTGTTAGCGCCGCGCGGTCGCGCTGAACCCGATCAGTATGTGACCCAAGTGATTAAGGTGGAGAATGTCGCGGCGGCGCAGCTGGTGCCGATTCTGCGACCCCTGCTACCACAGCAGGGGCATCTAGCCGCGATGCCAGAGGCGAATGTGCTGATCGCGGCGGCCAGTTCAGCCAATATCGATCGGCTGATACGGATTATCCAGCGGGTCGATCTGTCGGGGGATGACACCTTCGAGGTGGTACGCCTCCAGCACGCCGCGGCCGCTGAGGTGGTACGGATCCTCGATGCGCTCGCCCAAGGGGAGAGCAAGGGGAGTCAGCGTGGACCCGGCGAGACACCGACCCTAGTCGCCGATGAGCGTACCAACAGTATTCTGATTGCAGGAGGCGCTAATCGACTCAAACTGCGCACTCTGATTACCCATCTTGACACGCCGTTAGAGTCGGAGGGGAATACCGAGGTGATCTACCTACGTTATGCCATCGCCAAAGATCTGGTGACGGTACTGACCGGTGTGAGTAAGAGTCTGCAGAGCGAACAGCAGGGGCAGCAGCCGAAGCGCAGTGGTAATAGCAAAGGGGTCGATATTCAGGCGGATGAGGCGACCAATGCGCTGGTGGTCACCGCCCCCCCAGATATTATGCGCGGTATCAAATCGGTGGTGCGGCAGCTCGATATTCGCCGCGCACAGGTGATGGTGGAGGCGATCATCGCCGAGGTGACCACCAACACCCAAAACTCGCTCGGGATCCTCTGGGGATTGAATGGCTCCGATAGTAACTTCCCGCTCGGGTTGGTTAATTTCGGTACGGCAGCAAATGAGATGTTGGCGCTGTTTGGTGCCTACTCGCAGTATGAGGACTCCGGTAGTAGCACCACCGTGGTAGCGGCGGATGGGACCACTACCACCACCACCAACGCCCGCAACCTCCCCTCCTCACTACCGAGCTTACCGAATGGCATGACACTGACACTGGGCAATACCAGTGGCTCCAACCCATTCGGGCTGCTGCTGCGGGCACTCGCCGGTGATGCTGACACCAACATTGTCTCTACGCCCAATCTGGTGACGCTCGATAACACCGAAGCGTCGATTGTGGTCGGACAGAATGTACCGTTTCTCACCGGCTCCTATACCAGTAGTAACAACAGCGTCAGTAACCCCTTTCAGACCATTCAGCGCCAAGATGTGGGTCTGACACTCAAGGTGAAACCACAGATCAATGAGGGGGATGCCGTACGACTGGAGCTGACCCAAGAGTTCTCTAGCTTAGAGTCGGGCTACTCTGGTGCGTCCGATCTCATCACCAACAAGCGCTCGCTCCAGACTACCGTGATGGTCGAGGATGGGGCGATCTTGGCCCTCGGTGGGCTGATGGATGATCAGGTGACCGAATCGAAGCAGAAGGTGCCCCTGCTCGGTGATATTCCGGTTCTCGGTCGCCTGTTTCGCTACGATAGCAGTGCTAAGGTGAAGCGTAATCTGATGGTCTTCCTCCACCCGCGCATCTTACGCAATGCGAGTCAGAATGCGGCGGTCACCAGCGAGAAGTACAATCTGCTACGTGCCCAGCAGCTGCAGTTCCGTGAACGCGGCCTCACGCTCCTGCCGGATGATGCGACACCGATCATGCCGCGTTGGGAGGATCTGGTCGAGCTACCCCCCCCGTTTCTCGATAGTGAACCGACGCCTGCGCCAACCATCGCGCCAGCTGCTGCTGTCGAACCGCTACCCTCACCGGCAGGTGCGGAGTGATCGGCGATGCTATCTTCTGAACTCGATCAGCTCGGGGCCGAAGCGGTCGCTGATATTGATGCGCCGATGGCACACCATCCACAGCGCCTCCCATTTGCCTTTGCCCGCCGCCACGGGCTATTTGTCGAGCGCGGTGAGGATCAGCAGCTGATCCTCTACCATCGACCGACGGTGGCGCTCTCCTCTCTGCTAGAGGCACAGCGTGTTCTCGATGGCCCCTTTACCCTGCAGTCGGTGGCCGCCGATCGCTTTGATGGGCTGCTCCAGCGCGCCTATGAGCATAGCCGTAACGACACCATGCAGGCGATAATCGATCTAGGCGATGAGATTGATCTAGCGTACATCGTCGAGCAGCTATCGGAGCCAGAAGATCTGCTAGAGAGTGAGGATGATGCACCGATCATCAGGTACATCAATGCGATGCTCACCGATGCGATCAAAGATGGAGCCTCGGATATCCATATTGAGCCGTTTGAGCACGATCTGGTGGTACGCTTTCGGGTCGATGGGGTGCTGCGCGAGAAGCTCCAGCCACGGCGCATCTTAGCGCCGCTACTGGTCTCACGCATTAAGGTGATGGCGAAGCTCGACATCGCTGAGAAGCGGCTACCACAGGATGGGCGTATCTCAGTGCGGGTGGCCGGACGCGCGGTTGATATTCGCGTCTCTACCCTCCCCTCTGGTCACGGTGAGCGGGTGGTACTGCGGCTGCTCGACAAGCAGGCGGGGCGCCTCGATCTGGCGCATCTGGGGATGGCGAGCGCGACCCGCGATGCCATTGATCGGCTGATCCATCAGCCACACGGTATTCTGCTGGTGACCGGACCAACCGGTTCTGGAAAGACCACGACACTCTATGCTGCACTAACACGACTTAACGATCGTAGCCGCAACATCATGACGGTTGAGGATCCGATTGAGTACTATCTTGATGGCGTCGGCCAGACTCAGGTCAACACTAAGGTGGATATGAGTTTTGCGCGTGGCTTACGCGCCATCTTGCGCCAAGATCCCGATGTGGTGATGGTGGGTGAGATTCGAGATCTGGAGACAGTACAGATCGCGATCCAATCCTCGCTCACCGGCCACTTAGTGCTATCGACCCTCCACACCAACACCGCTGTCGGTGCCGTCACCCGATTACGAGATATGGGGGTTGAGCCGTTTCTCCTCTCTTCGTCACTAATAGGTATCGTCTCGCAACGCCTCGTGCGGCTGCTCTGTCACCACTGCCGTCAACCCTATCAAGCCGATGCGGCTATCTGTCGGCAACTCAATCTCGATCCCGCAGCGCCACCGACACTCTATCACGCTAGCGGCTGTAACCACTGTAATGCGCTTGGTTATCGCGGACGAACCGGTATCTATGAGCTGGTACTTGTCGATGAGAAGCTGCGTGGATTGATCCATAGCGGCAGTAGCGAGCAGGTGCTAGAGCAGCAGGCGCGCAGTCGTACTGCCAGTCTGCGCGATGATGGGATCCGTCGTGTACTCGCTGGCGAGACCACGCTCGAAGAGGTGCTACGGGTGACCCATGATAATGATTGAGATACCCACTGCGGCGTTACGGGAGTTGATTGATGGGGGCGTTTGAGTATACCGGACTCGACGCGCGCGGGCGGCAGCGGCGGGGGGTGCTGGAGGGAGATACGCCACGCCAGATCCGCCAGCAGCTACGAGAGCAGTCGATTACACCACTGACCGTGGTCGCGGTGGTGCAGCGCCAGACACCGCGCGGTGGCGGTACCGTACTGCGACGTAGCCCGACGGTTAGCGCCACCGAACTTGCACTCATCACCCGTCAATTAGCGACCCTCGTGCAGTCGGGGCTACCGCTTGAAGAGGCGCTCCAAACCGTCTCGCGCCAACTCGATAAGCAGCGCCTTAAGAGTATGCTAGTGGCGGTGCGATCGCGGGTGATGGAGGGGCATACCCTCGCTGAAGCGTTGAATGAGTTTCCGCGCGCCTTTCCCGATCTCTATCGCGCGACCGTGGCCGCCGGTGAGCAGTCGGGCCATCTTGATGTGGTACTCGAACGGCTAGCTGACTACACCGAAAGTCGCCAGCAGCTACGCCAGAAGATTCAGTTAGCGCTCTTCTACCCAGCACTGCTGACGCTGATGGCAATCGGAGTTACCGTTGCGCTGCTCACCTTTGTGGTACCCCAAGTGGTACAGGTATTTGATAATATCGGCCAGGAGCTGCCGCCACTCACGCGTGGTTTGATCGCCACCAGCGACTTTCTACGCGAACATCTGCTGCTGCTGTTAGGGGGGATCGGTGGCGCGACGTTACTCTTTAACTGGCTGCTGCGTAAGTCGGAAGTGCGGTGCCGTTGGCAACGACTTCTCCATCGACTCCCTCTCATCGGTCGGTTGATGACCGGTGTCAATACCGCCCGCTTTGCTCGCACCTTCAGTATCCTTGTGGCGAGCGGGGTGCCGGTGTTAGAGGCGCTGCGGATCGCAGCTCAAGTCCTCTCCTCACTGCCGATGCGAGGAGTAGTGGAGCAGGCGGCCGATCGAGTGCGGGAGGGGGCAGCGCTGCATCGTGCCCTCGATCAGAGCGGCTATTTTCCGCCGATGACGCTCCAGCTTATCGCTAGCGGCGAGGCGAGCGGTAACCTAGAGCAGATGCTAGAGCGGGCAGCAGTGAACCAAGAGCGCGAGCTAGAGACACTGATTGCTATGCTGATGGGGCTGTTTGAACCGCTGCTGATTCTGGTGATGGGTGGCGTCGTGCTGATCATTGTGCTGGCCATCCTGCTGCCTATATTCAATCTTAATCAACTGGTTGCATAAGCTAACAGCATACGATTGTGATAGCGTAACAGCACTATCCAAATCCACCTCTAGGCTGCTGGAGATACCCTATGCAATATATCCTGATCACCCTTCTATTCGGTGCGCTGGCCGCGTTGACTGCTAGTGGTCGTCTCGATCGCCTGATCACAAGACTTCCTCTACCGGCCGGACAGTCGGGGCGCTTGCTACTCTCATCGCTGTTTGGATTGGTGGCGATCTTCTACTTTGCGCTCATCTCGATTGTGATTATCGATCAAGATCGGGTTGGACACATGAAGAAGATCTACTTCGGTTCAGCGCTACCGGAGGGGCGGGTAATTGCGGTCGATGGCCAGCAGGGGCCGCAAGCGGAGATCCTTGGTCCCGGTTTCCACTTCATCCCGATGGTCAACTTTATCTACACCATTGAGCAGTTATCGCTGGTTGAGATCGCACCGGGTGAAGTGGGGATTGTCACTGCACTCGATGGGGTACCGTTGGCGGCTGGCCAGTTTATCGCCACCCGTTTCCCTCAATCGCAGCTAGCAGAGATGCTTAACGCCGAACAGTTTCTCACCGAAGGGGGGGAGAAGGGCCCTCAGCTAGCGGTACTGCCACCTGGCCGCTACCGCCTCAACCGCTACCTCTTCTCGGTACAGCCAGTTGATGCGCTCGATGTCCCTAAAGGGACGGTGGCAGTGATTAAATCGAATGTGCGTGAGCAGGAGGATTGCCCGCTGCCGCTCCCCTCCGGTCATACCGGCGAGGCGCTGGTCTCACCACTCGTGCCGATTGGCTGTCCTGGTGTTCAGGAGCAGCCGAAGACGCCGAATCGCTACTATCTCAACACCGAGGCGTACGATCCGGTGATTGTACCCACCACCATCCAGACGTGGAGCTATAAGGGGGGGTATACACAGCGTGAGATTAGCCTTACGGTCGATTCGGAGGGGAATATCACGCAGCGGGCTAAAGAGTTTGCGGTACCGATACCCAAAGGGGTTGCCGATGCTGCGATCACAACCACCATTGAGGGGTGGCGGGTGCCCGTAGAGGTTCGAGTATTGGTACAGGTCAATCCATTAGATGCGCCGCGGGTCGTGGCAGCAGTCGGTACGCTCAATGATGTCGAAGAGAAGATTGGCACGCCAACCCTGCGTAGCGTGGTGCGTAATGTGACCGGCGAGCCGGGGCGACAGGTGCTCGATCTAATCAATAAGCGCGGCGAGATTGAGCAGCAAGTCGCCGCCGCTCTCAGTCCTGAGTTAGCGAAGGCGGGGGTGACACTGAAGGAGATTCGGTTCGGCGATCCAATCATTCCGCCGGAGTTGCTAGTCGCCCGTCAGCGGGAGCAGTTAGCGACCCAGTTAGAGGCGACCTATGAGCAGGAGCAGATGGCGCAGTTGAAGCGGGTCGAAGTGGAGCGGGCGCGCGCTGAGGCGACTGAACAGCCGCGAATCGTTGCTGCTGAGATCAATGTGAAGGTGGCGGAGCAGACTAAGCGCCAGCTCCAGCTACAGGGTGAGGGTGAGAAGCTGAAACTGATGGAGATCGCCGCCGGTCAGCGGGCACAGGTGGAGGTTCTCGGTCAGGAGAGTGCTAAGCAGTTAGCGATGCTCAAGGAGATTTTAGCCGCAGCAGTACAGAATCCGGAGATTGTGAAGGTACCATCGGTGCTAGTCGGTCACGACGCTTCATCGCTAGAGGGGGCAGCGGCGGTACTCGGTGCCAGTAACATTGTGCAGTGGGCGCGCGATCTATCAACTGGTTCAGCGGCAACTAAAGCGCCATAACGCCAGCCCATGGTCGTTGCCGGTGGTGGTTAGCCACCACCGGCACCACCGCGCAAGTTAGCGCAACTGAATACCACCAAAACCGCCACCGGCCCCGCCCCCCATACCACCAAGCCCACCCCCTGGCATCGCGCCCGGAGCATCGGGTAGTACGATCGATGAGGCCGCTTCGCGCCGCATCTCCTGTAGCTCGCGCATGGTATCTTCTACCCCCTGTTTGGCGGCGATCGGATAGTTTTTCAGCGCTTCAGCAAAGCTATTTGCCTCAATCTCAAAACTGATCGGGAGCGCCCCGAGTTGGGTCATCAGCTGAGTCTGACCGAGGTAGCGCACCTTCCGCGCTGGATCATCAGCCCCATCGATGGTTACCGGCGTTAGGCGGCGCATGATACCGACCCGCTGATCGGTGAAGCTCTCTTCGCGATAGAGATTCTCAACATCGAGGGCAATTTCGGGCAGTTCCTGAGTCATGATAGTTCACTCTTTCCGTTGGGTTGGTTTAGCCGCTGAGGATACCAGTTTGCTGGCGCAGCGGCGATGTTACAGCGAGCGCTTTTTGGCGGTGGCTCCCTAGGTGGGGCTATGCGCCGCTAGAAGATGAGGTGTTTGCATGCTATGCGGTATACTCGACGCGCATACGCCGTTTTAGGATGGGTTGATTGAGATCAATGGATTGCGCGGTTAATTTGCGGAGAATCATCGGTTTTTAGTGGCTCCCTTAATTGATAAATGACCATCCTCTACCCTATGTCAGGATGCTTGTCGCCTCTCTATTGCCGCTATCCCTACAAAATCATACAGGTACGCCATGCCGCACAAGTTCTCGAAACTCAAGATGCTGCTGATCCTGCCACCGATTATCGTTGGCATCGCAACCATCATGATGATGAAAAACCACCGACAGCCACCGGTACTCATCGACCATGGCGAGCCGACCCAGCCGGTGCGGGTACAAACCCTCAAGGCGACCGATTTCAGACCGGTCGCACACGGTTATGGCGAGGTGCGCCCGGCTCGGGTCTGGCAGGCTGTGGCCCAAGTGTCGGGACGCATCGTCGCGACCCATGCGCGGCTGAATGACGGTGAAATCATTCGCCGTGGTGAAACACTGCTCAGGATCGATCCGGTCGATTACCAACTGAACTTAGCCCAAGCGCGGATCCAACTGGCTGAACTGGATGTCCAGGAGAGCAACACCCGGGCTTCGCTGGAGATCGAACAGCGCAACCTAACGCTAGCTGAGAAGGAGTTCAAACGCTTAGCTGATCTCGTCACCAAGGGCAGCATATCGCAATCTAGCGCCGACGCGGCCGAACGTACCATGTTGCAATCCAGTGCCCAGGTTCAGAGTTTGAAGAACACCCTGTCACTGATCCCGTCGCAGAAGAACCTGCAACAGGCTCGCATCACTCAGGCCCAGCGTGATCTCGACAACACCGAGATCCGGGCGCCGTTCAATCTGCGGGTCTCCGGATTACAGGTCGAGCAGGGGCAGTATGTTAGCCGTGGCCAAGCGATGCTTGCCGGCGACGCTATCGATCGCGTCGAGGTCACCGCGCAGGTCGCGATGTCGTCGCTCAAAAATCTCTTCACCCCCGATATGCAGATTCCGCTGAATCTAGACGCCCTGAGCAACAACATGTCACTGATCACCGGTTTTCGCCCCACGATTCGATTTGACATGGGCGATGGCTTGTATGCTCACTGGGATGCCGAGTTCGTCCGCTTCGCCGATGCCATCGATAGGCAGACCCGCACTATGGGTGTCGTGGTCGCTGTTGACAAACCGCTTGAACAAATCGTCCCGGGACGTAAGCCACCGCTCTCCAAGGGCATGTTCGTCGAGGTCGAGATCGCCGGAAAAACGCAAACCGGCAGCATCGTGGTATCGCGCACCGCGCTGCGCAATGGTCACGCCTATATCATGAATGCGCAAAACCGGTTGGAGATCCGACCGGTCACCCGACGTTACGACCAAGGCGCGCAAAGCGTCATCGACAGCGGCCTGCAGGCGGGTGATCGCCTAGTCCTGACCGACCTAGTGCCAGCGGTTGAGGGCATGCTGTTAGAACCGGCGAACCTAGACGGAGAGTAGAGATGCTCAAATGGTTCGCTGAACACCCGACCGCCGCCAACCTGTTGATGATGGCCATCATCCTATTGGGCCTGACCAGCCTGCCCCAACTGCAGCGCGAGACCTTCCCGCGCATCTACAACGACAAGGTTAGCGTACAGGTCATCTATCCGGGTGCTAGTGCCGAGGAGGTCGAGGAGGCCATCTGCCGGCGGCTGGAAGATGCGTTGGAAGCGATCACTGATCTCGATGAACTGCTGTGCGAGGCGTCGGAAGGGGTCGGTCGCGCCACTGCCGTGATGACCGAGGGTCGCGACATGGCGCGTTTCCTAGATGACGTCAACGCCTCGATCGATGCCATCGACGACTTCCCGGATCAGATCGAGACCCCTCTGATCGAGGAGATGGGTCGTACCGATCCGGTAGCAGCCATCGCCATTACCGGTATCAATGACCCGGTGGTGCTCAAGGCCTATGCCGATGATGTCAAACTTCGCCTATTGGCCAGCGCGCGGATTGCCAATGTCACGATCGATGGATTTTCTGAACATCAGATTCGCGTCGAAATTCCAGCGCAGCGCTTGCGCCAGTTCGGGCTGTCACTAGCCGACATCGCCACGGCCATGGCTAATCAGAGCATCAGTAGCCCGGTCGGTCGGCTTGAGGGGCCGCGCGAGGATATCCTGCTGCGGATCGATGACCAGAGTAAAACCGTCGAGCAGGTCGGAGAGATCGTGGTCATATCCGGCCATAGCGGCGCCACCATTCGACTGCGCGATATCGCCACCATTGAGGATCGATTCGACCGCGAGGAGAGACGGATCGAGTTCAACGGGCAACGGGCGGCCGTGCTCAATGTCAGCAAGACGCAGAGCCAAGACACCCTTGATGCGGTTGGCGATCTTAAGCAATTCATCCAACGCGAGCATGCCCGCGTACCTAATGGCATTCGCCTCTCTCTGACCCAGGATCGTGCCTCCATCGTGCAAGATCGGCTCGACATGATCCTAGCCAACGGCGCCCAGGGCTTAGTCATGGTGTTCTTGATTCTGTGGCTATTCTTCTCCTTTCGCTACAGCTTCTGGGTGACCATGGGATTACCGATCTCGTTCCTTGGCGCCTTGTGGGTGATGCCACAGATCGGCTTCACCATCAATATGATCTCGATGGTCGGTCTGTTGATCGGTATTGGCCTGCTGATGGATGACGCCATTGTCATCGCCGAGAACATCGCCGCGCGTCTGAGCCGAGGCGAAAAATCGATGCAGGCAGCGATCGTCGGCGTGCGCCAGGTTCTACCCGGCATCCTCTCATCATTCGCCACCACGCTGCTCGTGTTTGGTTCGCTAGCCTTCATCAGTGGCGAAATGGGCCAAGTGCTGAGAGTCATCCCGATCGTCCTCATCATCGTGCTGATGGTCAGCCTAGTCGAGGCCTTCCTGATCCTGCCCAATCATCTCGGGCATAGCCTCAAGCATATCGAGGCAGGCCAAGATTCACGCTTTCGCCAGCGTTTCGAGACCTCCTTCGACTACCTGCGTGACCATCTGTTTGCGCCGACACTGCAGCGCGCCATCGATTATCGCTACCTGACGCTGGGCATCGTCATCATGCTGATCCTGTTCGCCATCGCCCTGCCCGCCAGCGGTAAACTCAAGTTCACCGGTTTTCCGTCGACTGATGGTGATATCGTCGAGGCCCGCTTGTTGCTGCCGCAGGGGACGCCGCTACAGCGCACCGAGACTATCGTCCAGCATATCCAGCAGGCCGTCTGGCGCGTCAATGAACAATTGGCGCCACAGCAGCCGGATGGTGCCGATCTCGTGCGCAACGTGACGATCATCTATGGCCAGAACCCAGATGCCAACGAGACCGGGCCGCATGTTGCACGTATCATCACCGATCTGCTCTCAGCTGAAGTGCGGGCAACCAGCATCGATCAATTTCGTCAGGCTTGGGCCCGTGAAGTCGGTGAGATCGCCGATATCATCACGCTCACCTACAGTGAACCTGCACACGGTCCGGGTGGCCGCCAGATCGAGATTCGCTTAGTCGGCGATGACCTCGACCAACTGAAGGGCGCCTCGCATCAGCTACAACAATGGTTCAACCGCTTCGATGGCGTGATCGATATCAGCGATGACCTGCGACCGGGCAAGCGTGAGTTGCGTCTTCGCCTGAAACCCAACGCGGGCACCCTCGGCGTCAACGCCGCGATGCTGTCGACCCAGTTGCGCGCTGCGTTCCAGGGCTTGACCGTCGACGAGTTTCCGCGTGGTGCTGACAGCTATGAGATCGACCTGCGACTGGCCGAACAGCAGCGGATGCACGCTGATGATCTGCGCCAATTCACGATCACCACAACCGATGGCAGCCAGATCCCACTGCCCAGCATCGCCGATATCATTGAGGATCGTGGTTGGGCGCGCATCAACCGGATCGAACGCCAACGGGCCATCACCATCACCGGCGACGTGATTGCGGGTCGAGCTAATGCCCAAGAGCTATTCGCCATCGCTGAGCATGAGGTATTCGCTGATATCCGCAATGCCTATCCTGATATCGTCATCGATCTCGAAGGACAGAACGCCGGCAGCGCCAAAACCGGACAGTCGATTGTGGCCAACGTGCTGCTAGGTCTAGTCGGAGTATACCTGCTGCTCGCGCTGCAGTTTCGCGGTTATCTAGCGCCGATCACGGTGATGCTGGTCATACCGAGCGCATTGATCGGCGTGATGTTTGGCCACGTCGCGATGGGGCTTGATCTGACCATGCCGGGGATTGTCGGCATGGCGTCTCTATTCGGCGTGGTGATTAACGATTCGATCCTGCTGGTGGTGTTCATTCGTGAGCAACGCGCCCTCGGCATGGAGGTGCGCGAGGCCGCCTACCACGCCGGGGTGGCCCGCTTCCGACCGATCCTGCTCACCTCGATCACCACTATCGCTGGGTTGACGCCGCTGCTAATGGAGACCAGCCTGCAGGCACAGATACTGATCCCGCTGGCGACTAGTCTAGCGTTCGGTCTCACTTCAGCCACGCTGACGGCGCTCTTCCTCGTTCCGGCAGTTTATTGCATCTTAGATGATTTTGGCGTGCTCGGCGAAATCGGGCCCGACGCTTCCGGCGACGGTAGGAACTCGGCAACCGAGACCTAGCACCCCCGTCGAAGCGCTGCCTTAGATGCATAGACAAGGTATGATGGTCTATCTTGCACGCCTGACCTCATTATCTGTTTACTGAAAACGGTTCGGATGGATCACTCATACCACTACATTGCTAACGCGAGCGCGTTGATCGCGCTTTGTGAACAGTTGTCGACCCGTCGCTGGTTGGCGCTTGATACGGAGTTTATGCGCGAGCGCACCTACTATCCGCGCTTCTGTCTGTTGCAGGTGAGTGATGGTGATACGATCGCGTGTATCGATCCGATCGAATGTGGTGATCTGACGCCGCTGTGGCAGCTGCTGCACGATCCGGAGCGGGTGAAGGTGCTGCATGGCGGACGGCAGGATCTGGAACTGCTGCTGCAGCAGAGCGGGGCGCTGCCGCTGCCGCTATTTGATACACAGATTGCGGCGGCGCTGTTAGGACAGGGTGATCAGATCGGTTATGGGCCTCTGGTCGAGGCGGTGTTGGGGGTGACGCTGGCGAAGGAGCATGCGCGTACCGATTGGTGTAGTCGTCCACTGAGCGCGGCACAGCTCGCGTATGCGGCGGATGATGTGCGCTATCTGGGTCCGCTCTATATGCAGCAGTTGGCGGAGCTCACCCGTTGCGATCGCCACCACTGGTTAGATGATGATATGACACGGTTGTCAGATGTGGCCAGTTATCAGAATCCACCAGAGGCTGCATGGCGGCGGGTGAAGGGGGGGGGACGGTTGCGCGGGGCGCAGTGGGAGGCGTTGCGGCGGTTGGCGGCGTGGCGTGAGGAGCAAGCGCAACAGAGTAATCGCCCGCGCCGCTGGATCATGAAGGATGAGACGCTGCTAGCACTAGCGCGCGAGTTGCCGACGACGCCGACAGCACTGTTGCAGTTGCGGCTAGAGCGGGCGACCTATGAGCGACATGGTGTGCATCTGCTGCAGCTATTGCAGGCGAGTGAAAGCGAGTCGGCGCTGCCAGCGCCAACCGTTTTGCCACCGCTTAATCGCCATCAGGAGCAGTTGGTGAGTCAGCTGATGCAACAGCTTCGTGAGCGCTGTGAGGCGCAGCAAGTGGCCATGGCGATGGTCGCAAATCGGCGCGATCTGGAGCGGTTGGTACGAGGCGATCGCGATCTGCCGCTACTACGCGGTTGGCGGGCTGCGGTGGCCGGTGATCATCTGTTGCAGTGGCTATTGGCGAGTGAAGGTATGGCGGGGTGAGTGGGGCGTATCGGCGGTGCTAGCGGGGCGCACTAACGTACGCCCCGTAGCAGTTAGGCTGAAACATCAAGGTGGCGACCGAGTTGTTCGCTATCGACACTACCGGCCGATGGCCGTGCCGCTTGCACACTATCGCTTGCGGCTAACTCAATCAGTTGGCTCGCCGTCTGCTGCTGAATATCGAGCGTCTTGCGTAGCATCGCCACTGAAGTGGAACCGCTCTGACTAGCGGCGTTCATGGTGGCACTAAGATCCCCTGAGATATCCATGTTTGGACTCCTATTTGCCGTGTGTTTCGTCCCATACTATGCCATAAATGAGCCACTGTTGTCTCTTTTTCCGGTGTCGATTCTACCGAACGGTTGGCGTTAGCCGTGGAGGATATCGGAGTGCACCGCTAAAGATTTTTCGATGCGGCCATACATAATTTAGATTATCCCTCTGCCGTTGTGCCGATTACCCTAGCGTTACACCCACTCTACCTTCCGGTATTTAACCGGAGAGCGCAGCGAACAGCCCATGTATAAAGTAACCCCATTGACCGATGCGGAGCGCTGGATTGTCGCCGATACTGTCAAGCAGCGTTATGGCCAGCCTCTCGATATTGAGGAGGCAGAGGTGGAGCTGCGGCTCGATCCCCACAGTAGTGAATTAACCCCCTGCCCAGCACTCTATTGGGCCCATGATGGGGTGAATTTCATTATCAGTAAGGTGGGCGATCGGCGCTATCGTGCGCAGTTTTTCTACCGTGTTCATCGCCAGTTTGGTACCGGTATCGATGAGTTTGATGATCTGAGCGAGTGCGCCGTGACGCTGCTGCAGGTGCAGGCGGATCATGCGGCGCAGGTGCGTGCTGAGGAGGAGAAGGCAGCACAACAAGCGCCATAGAGGGCGTTATCACGGCTATTTTTATCGATCACACCACGTCGATGGCGCTGTCACCAGTGCTAAACACTATCGTTGTATGGTGAAGTGGTGATGCCACCGCAGCCGCGGTAGCAACTATAAACTAAGAGTTAACCAACCTAAGGGGAGTACTAGAGAGCATGTCCGGACCGTTGATCTTCGCGCTAGCGTGCGCCGTAGTCGCACTCATCTACGGCGCTGTCTCCGTTAAATGGATCCTCAGCAAACCGACAGGTAATGCGCGGATGCAGGAGATTGCCGCAGCCATTCAGGAGGGGGCAAGCGCCTACCTCAATCGGCAGTACACCACCATCGCTATCGCCGGTGCGCTGCTCGCTATTATCCTCTACGTCGCACTTGATGATCCGATGACTGCGATCGGATTTGTCGTCGGGGCGGTGCTATCTGGGGCAGCCGGTTATATCGGTATGCACATTTCGGTGCGCTCGAATGTGCGTACTGCAGAGGCGGCTAACAATGGCATGGACGCGGCGCTGCAGGTGGCGTTCCGCGGCGGTGCGATTACCGGTCTACTGGTGGTGGGTCTCGGCCTGCTTGGGGTGGCTGGCTACTATGCCCTGCTACTGAGCATGGGGGTTGAGGATGCACTCCATCCGCTAGTGGGTCTCGCCTTTGGTGGTTCACTCATCTCCATCTTTGCCCGTCTTGGTGGGGGTATCTTCACTAAGGGTGCAGATGTGGGCGCCGATATCGTCGGAAAGGTTGAGGCGGGTATTCCTGAGGATGATCCCCGCAATCCTGCGGTCATCGCCGATAACGTCGGTGATAATGTGGGTGACTGCGCCGGTATGGCCGCCGATCTGTTTGAGACCTATGCGGTGACCGTGGTCGCAACCATGCTGCTCGGTGGTCTGCTGATGGCCGACAATACCAATGCGGTGCTCTATCCGCTAGTTCTCGGTGGCATCTCGATTATCGCATCGATAGTCGGTACCTTCTTTGTGAAGATCAAAGAGGGTGATACTAAGGTGATGAAGGCGCTCTATCGCGGCTTGGCTGTTGCCGCTGTGATTGCGGCGATCGGTTTCTTCTTTGTCTCGACCATGATGATGGGCGATCAGGGGATGGCAATCTTCTGGTCAGCGATGATTGGTCTGGTACTCACCGGCGTTATGGTGCTGCTCACCGAGTACTACACCGCAACCGAGTATTCACCGGTGCGCCACATCGCTGAGGCATCGACCACTGGTGATGGTACCAACGTGATTGCGGGTCTGGGCGTCTCAATGAAGTCAACTGCCGCTCCGGTACTGGCCGTCTGCGCTTCGATCTGGGGTGCCTATGAGCTGGCCGGTCTCTACGGTATCGCGGTAGCGGCTACCTCGATGCTCTCCATGACCGGTATCATCGTTGCGCTCGACGCCTACGGCCCGATCACCGATAACGCCGGTGGTATCGCTGAGATGGCGGAGTTGGATGAGAAGATCCGTAACATCACCGATCCGCTTGATGCAGTGGGTAACACCACTAAGGCGGTAACGAAGGGTTACGCTATCGGTTCGGCGGGTCTGGCAGCGCTGGTGCTATTTGCTGACTACACCCACACCTTAGAGAAGGCGAGCGGGGGGATGATGACGTTTGATCTCTCCAACCACCAGGTGCTGATCGGTCTCTTCATTGGTGGTCTAGTCCCCTATCTGTTTGGTGCTATGGCGATGGAGGCGGTCGGTCGTGCTGCCGGCGGGATTGTCAACGAGGTGCGTCGGCAGTTTAAAGAGAAGCCGGGGATCATGGATCATAGTGAGAAGCCTGACTATGGCCGTGCGGTCGATATGCTGACGAAGTCGGCGATTAAGGAGATGATCATCCCATCACTGCTGCCGATCGCGGTACCGGTTGCAGTCGGTCTTATCCTCGGCCCACAGGCGCTCGGTGGTCTGCTGATTGGTACCATCGTTACCGGTCTCTTTGTTGCTATCTCGATGACTACCGGTGGCGGTGCGTGGGATAACGCGAAGAAGTATATCGAAGATGGTCACTTTGGTGGCAAGGGCTCCGATGCGCATAAGGCAGCGGTGACCGGCGATACCGTCGGCGACCCCTACAAAGATACCGCAGGGCCTGCCGTTAACCCGCTGATTAAGATTATGAACATCGTGGCACTGCTGATTGTGCCGCTGATTATCTGATGCGGGAGGGTCGGCGCTTGCGCCGGCTAGCGTAAGAGAAGGGCCGACACCATGTCGGCCCTTTTTTTTGCTGCTGCTACCACTAGCAACGCTAACGGATATGCCGGATCCGGCGGAAGATTAGCACCTCTTGGGCCGGATCAATCATCACCAACGTATCATCGCGATGGACAAAACGGTAGGCTTGTGACGCCCCCCCTTGGGGTAGCTGGGTGTGAATTTCGCTGCCAACCAGTTGGAACGTCCCTTCAATACTGCGGTTGGGACCAGCCCAGAGTGCAAAGCGGTTATCTTCGACCGCAAAGTACTCCCCGGCCTCATTGATCCAGAGTCCATCGAGATGACCATCGACCGCAACCGATTGATTCGCCGGAGCCTTCGGGATTGCCCCATGCTGCTGTAGCAGATTGCCAAGCTGAGTGAGGGGATCGGTCGCGCTCCCCGGTTGCGCCATTGCACTCCCCATCTGCGTTAGCTGTGAGGCCGCTTCGGTAGCGGCGGCAGCCGGTTGGGTGGCTTGGGTGATGGCTCCGACTCCTGGCATCGAGTTCATCCCCGGTATTGCACTCATCCCCGGTATCGAACTCATCCCCGGCATCGCCGCCATACCGGGCATCGCCGGTACACCGGGTATGATTGGGAGCGCAGCTGCCGATCGCTGACCGGCGATCTGCGCCATCGCTTCAAGAATTAGCGCCATCATCTGCGCTGCCACCTCAGCCGGCGTATCGAGATCCTGTGCTGGGGCGGCGTGGGGGAGCAGCGTCAGTAGTAGCGCTGCAAGGGCACGTCGCACAATTGCCTCCGTCGGAACGTGTGGAGTCTGAACTGAAACATAATAACAGAGTCAACGCCCGGTTCAGCGATTTGACCCTAATCGAGTGGCGATCGCTCCCCCACGCGATCGCCGCCAGATCGACGATAGCCGATGGTGACTACATCTCCTCCTCCATCTGTATGTAGCCGCAGGGACACTCGTTAGCGCAGAGCCCACACCCTTTGCAGTAGTCAAGATCGAACTGATAGTGAGCACCACCACTCGCCTGTTCATGGCGCTTAAGTACCGCTGAATCGGGGCAGAGTGTCCAGCAGTTGTCGCAGGCGAAGCAGTTACCACAGGAGAAGCAGCGGCGCGCTTCAGCCTGTACCTGCTCCTCACTCAATCCCTGCTCAATCTCCGCCTCGCCACCCCGTTCGCTGACCGGGAGGATCGCCTGTTGTGGCCGTGTTGCAGGCTCAAAGTAGCTCAGATTGAGCTGCTCAATGCCAACCGTCGCGGCCCGAACCTCGCGCTCTGGTTGCATCTGCCCCTGTAGCCGTCGTACCAGCGCTAGCGCTGCACGACGACCATCACCAATCGCTGCCGAAGCGGTGCCAGAGCTATCGCGCCGCGCATCGCCACCGGCAAAGATGCCATCATGCCCACTCTCGCCCCAGAACGAGACCTCCAGACCCTCCTCGGTGGCGCCGAGTCGCTCCATACCGGCCGGATCGAGCGATTGACCGATTGCTGGGATCACCTGATCGACATGCAAAACCGTCTCGGTACCAGAGAAGGCGACCCGCTCTAGGCGACCCTGGCCGCGATCGAGCTTCTTCATCCGCACCATCTCAATCCCCACCACCCGCTCACCACGCAGGATCAGCCGCCGGATCCCCCGATTGGGGTGGATCTCCACCCCCTCCTCCTGCGCTTGGTAGACCTCACGCGGGATCGCGCTCATCACATCGACCACCTCTTGGCCACTCTCAGGTAGCGCCTGATGGGTAATCAGATGCACCTGCTGCACACCGGCTCGCTTCATGATCCGGGAGAGATCGACAGCGGTGTTGCCACCACCAATAATGGCGACGCTCGCCGGAGCGGTGACCGTACCGAGCGCAATCCACTCTTGCAGTAGCTCAAGGCCGTGGTGGAGATCACGCGGGGTGACGCCATCGACACTCCAAGCGCGACCCACTTGGCGTCCGGGGGCGATAAAGAGGCCGGCGTAGTCGCGCCGTAGCTCCTCAATCGACATCTCGCGCCCGAGGCGGTGGTGCCCCTGAAAGGTGATGCCAAGCGCGAGGATCCGCTCAATCTCTGCATCGAGCACCGCGCGCGGTAACCGATACTGCGGCAGACTGGTGCGTAAGGTACCACCGGCGACCGGTAGTTCATCATACAGCGTGACGTTGTAGCCTTGGCGCAGCAGGTGGTAACTGGCGGAGAGGCCAGCAGGACCGGCACCGACCACCGCAAAGCGGGGGGCATCGGCGGCCACCGCTGCGACCGGATAGGCCCACTGCTGCTGTAGTGCCTCATCACCTAGCCAGCGCTCGGCATGATGGATCGCAATCGCACTATCATACTGGCCACGGTTACAGGCGCTCTCACAGGGGTGGTGGCAGATACGACCGGTGACTGCCGGCAGTGGATTGGCCTCGACAAGCGTCTGCCACGCCGCCTGCGCACTCCCCTCCTCTAGCTTTGCTAACCACGCCTGCGCATCCTCACCCGAGGGGCAGGCACCATGACAGGGGGCGGTGCCGTGTAGATGGACTGGTCGCTGCACCCGCCATGTGCCGGTGTGGTAGTTGAGTGTGGTGGCCGGCCATGCAAATGCGCCACGCGTTAGAATCGTCATACCCTCTCTCTCCTCATGCCCAGCGCATACCGCCACGACGGACGGTGTCGGCACCTGAGGTGTCGCGCAGGTCATCTGCATCGGCCTGCAGTCCATACACCTCAATATTGTGATCGGCGAGTGCCTGTAGATGCTCCAACTCCTCACGGGCACGACTATCGTCAGCAAATAGATGGCGGAAGCGCTGCTGTGCCCGCAGGTAGTCAGCGACCGGAATCGGTTTGCGGATCGGCATCACGCCGGTCAGTTCGCCACGCTCTAACTCAATGATTGGGAACATGCCGCTCTCTACCGCCATCCGCGCTACCGAGATGCTGATCGCACCATCGTGTCCCCAACCGAGTGGACAGGGGGCGTGGATCTGCAGGAAGGTGGGCCCCTCAATCGCTAATGCTCGCCGCACCTTTTTTCGCAGATCGGAGGGGTAGGCGACCGAGGCGGTAGCGGCGTAGGGAATGTGGTGTGAAGCAACAATATTGATCACATCCTTCTTTAGGTGGCGTTTGCCCATCCGCTCACGCCCGGGGGGCGAGGTGTTAGTCATCGCCGCATGCGGTGTTGAGCCGGATCGCTGGACGCCGGTATTCATATAGGCTTCGTTGTCGTAGCAGACGTAGAGGACGTTGTGATCGCGCTCTAACATCCCCGATAGCGCTTGGAAGCCGATATCGAAGGTGCCACCATCACCGCCGAAGGCGAGCACTTTGGTACTACGCCCCTGCGCCTTGAGTGCCGCCTCCATACCGGAGGCGATGGCGCCGGTGTTCTCAAATAGCGAGTGCATCCACGGTACCCGCCACGCCGACTCCGGCCATGGCGTGGTGAAGATCTCCAGACAACCGGTGGCGTTGGCGATCATGATGTCAGGACCGGTCGCTTCGGTGACCAGTCGCACTGCGAGCGCTTGGCCACAGCCGAGACAGGCGCGGTGACCCGACTCAATCGCCGAGAAGCGCGGCTGTTTACGCCGCAGTTCAGCGATCGAAATGGTAGTTTCGGTGCTCAATTAGCGATCCTCCGGTGCCAGTTTATTACAGTCGGCGTCAAACACGGCAAAGCGTAGCGGTTGCGGCGCTTCGGCGAGTCTCAGTAGGCGTGGGTAGAGGTCGAGCGGAATATCGCGTCCACCCAGCCCGACCGCGATATTGTGTACCCGGGGCGGATTGGGCAGCTCGCTCAGTGCCGCTCGCACCTCCGGGCCGACGATGCCACCGCCACCCGGCGAGAGCGCGCGTTCGACCACAATCAGATCCTGCAGACCGGCGACTGCCTGCTGTAGCGCTTCGATTGGGAAGGGGCGGAGCGAGCGCAGTTTTAGCAGCTTCGCAGCGGCCGCTTGCGGATACTCTAGTACCGCTTCTCGGAATGTGCCGATCACCGAACCGAGGGTGAGCACCCCAATGGTCGCACTATCTGGCCCCTCGACCGTCAACAAACCACCACAGCTGCGTCCACTGAGCGCCTGCCACTCTTGATCGGCTTCGATAATCCGCTCGGCGGCGTTCAGGAGCGCTTGGTGGTGGCTATGACGCGCCTCGGGGTAGAAGTCGGGCGAGAGCAGCGTACCGATTGAGATGGGTTGGCGTGCATCGAGCCGGCGCGCAAATTGATAGGGTGGAAGGTAGTTATCAACGAGCGCCTGATCGGGGATATCGATCGGCTCTAGCGTGTGGGTCAGGGTAAAGCCATCCATACAGACCATCACCGGCAGTTCAGTCTGCTCAGCAATACGGTAGGCCTGTATCGTGGTATCGACCGCCTCTTGGTTATCGGCACAGTAGAGCTGGATCCAGCCGGCATCGCGCACTGCCATCGAATCTTGCTGATCGTTCCAGATGGAGAGGGGGGCGGAGATGGCACGGTTGGCGCAGGTCATCACCACTGGAATACGACTACCTGCGATGTTGTAGAGTACCTCGGTCATCAGCAGCAGCCCCTGCGATGCGGTGGCCGTGTAGGTGCGTGAGCCAGCAGCGGCAGCACCGAGCACCACCGACGCGGCTGAAAACTCACTCTCGACCGACACAAACTCGCAGTGGAGCTGGCCGTTGGCGACTAGCTTGGAGATGTTCTCAACAATGTGGGTCTGTGGTGTGATCGGGTAGGCGGCCACCACCTGTGGCCGACAGAGCGCTACCGTCTCGGCAATCGCCTGCGAACCCTCAAGCGCTTTAAGCATGGTTGACCTCCGGTTGTTGCCACTGATTGGCGCTCACCTGCTGGATTGCCGCTGCGATTAGCGCCTCGTTACGCGCTAACACCTCACCGCGAAACTTCTGCCCGAGCACCTTAATCAGTGCCTGCCCCGGCAGTAGGCCGGTGAGGGTGAGAAAAGCGGCCAGCAGGGCGGTGTTCGGAACCGGCCGCCCAAGATGCTCACGGGCGAGCGCGGTGGCCGGTAGCGTTACCAGACTCACCGGTGCAGCGGCATCAAACTGATCGGCGGGGCGGGATGAGTTGATCAGGATCCCGCCACCGGGCAGCACCCCATCAAGCACACCGGGGACATGTAGTAGCGCCTCATCTTGGATGATGACATAGGTGGGGTGCTGCACCTGACAGCGGCGCAAGATCGGTTGATCGGCAATCCGCACAAACGCAACCACCGGTGCTCCGCGCCGCTCCGCCCCGAAGTTGGGAAAGGCTTGACCGTAACGCCCCTCGGCAAATGCTGCCATCGCCAGCAGATTGGCCGCGACGACGTTGCCCTGCCCACCGCGACCATGGATTCGGATCTCAATCATCGACATACCACTACGCCTGATCGCGCAGTGTTGCCTGCGCTGCGGCTAGCCGTGCGACCGGCACCCGGGGCGCAGAACAGGAGACATAGGTGAGCCCAATCGCATGGCAGTGGCCAATTGAAGCGGGATGGCCGCCATGTTCACCACAGATCCCCACTTTTAGATCGGGCTTGGTGCGGCGACCATCCTCAACCGCGATCCGCATCAGTTTCAGTACACCGTTGTGATCGAGCGCCTCAAATGGATTGTCGAGCAGAATGCCGCGATCAATATATTGTGGCAGGAACTTATTCTCCGCATCCTCACGGGAGAAGGAGAAGGTGGCTTGGGAGAGATCGTTGGTACCGAACGAGAAGAAGTCAGCAAACTCCGCCATCCGCTCAGCGCGGAGGGTGGCGCGTACGGTCTCCATCATGGTACCAAAGTGGAAGTTGAGCTGGACGCTGTAGTGGTTCTCCACCTGACGCTGAATATCGTCAACATAACCGCGCACAATCTGAATCTCTTCCGGGCTAATCACCTGCGGGACCATAATCTCCGGCACCACACTCAACCCCTCACGCTGCAGCTCTGCTGCGGCCTCTAGTAGCGCTTGGATCTGCATCCGGTAGATCTCCGGATAGGTGATGCCGAGCCGCACGCCGCGATGGCCGAGCATCGGATTCACCTCATAGAGCACGCGCACTTTATTGAGCATCTGCCGCTTCTTAGCGATCGCTTCGGCGACCAGTTCGGCGTTGAGCACATCGAACGGGGCGGGTATATCGGTGTGGTGTTGGCCCGGACGCAGTAGCCGCAGACTGCCGACCAACTCACCGACGCCTTGGAGCGTCACTTGGAGCTGCTCTAGGTGGTTGAGTTCATCGAGTAGCTGCTGCTCGGTCGGTAGGAACTCATGCATCGGTGGATCGAGTAGCCGCACGGTCACCGGCCGCGGAGCCATCGCTTTGAAGATCCCCTTAAAGTCGCTGCGCTGCATCGGCAACAGCTTATCGAGCGCTTCGCGCCGCTGCTCTAAGGTGTCGGCGAGGATCATCTCGACGACAACGGGCAGCCGCTCGACATCATTGAACATCCGCTCAGTGCGGCAGAGGCCGATCCCCATCGCGCCAAACTCGACCGCTTTAATCGCCGCAGCGGGGGTATCGGCATTTGCCATCACCTTCAGCTTTGCGACCTCATCCGCCCATCCAAGCAGCTGCTTGAGGTTGTCGGAGAACTCCGGATCAACGGTCGGAATCTCACCGATAAAGACGTTACCTGAGGAGCCGTCGATGGTGATCATATCCCCTTCGGCAAAGGTGGTCTCACCCATGGTGGCTAGGCGCGATTTGACATTGACGTGGATCCCTTCAGCACCGGCAACGCAGGGTTTACCCATACCGCGGGCCACCACCGCTGCGTGTGAGGTCTTACCGCCACGCGAGGTGAGGATCCCTTGGGCGGCGAAGAAGCCGTGAATATCCTCCGGTTTGGTCTCTTCGCGCACCAGAATCACCTTCTGACCATCGCGGCCGAGGGTTTCAGCGCGATCCGCATCAAATACCGCGATACCGGAGGCGGCACCGGGTGAGGCGGCGAGGCCGGTCGCAACCGCTGTCGAGCGGTGGTTCGGATCGAGGCGCGGATGGAGGAGCTGTTCGAGCATCTCCGGTTCAACCCGTAGCAGCGCCTGATCGCGACTGATCAGCCCCTCATTAGCCATCTCGACCGAGGTGCGCACCTTAGCGGTTGCGTTCATCTTGCCGTTACGGGTCTGCAGGCAGTAGAGCACCCCCTTTTCGATGGTGTACTCAAAATCCTGCACTTCATGGTAGTGTGATTCGAGTCTATGGCGTAAATCCTGTAGCTGCCGATACATCTCCGGCATCTCTTGGGCCATCGATGCGACCGGTTTCGGGGTGCGGATCCCAGCCACGACATCTTCACCCTGCGCGTTGACCAGATACTCGCCAAACATCACATTCTCGCCAGTGCCCGGATCGCGGGTAAAACCGACGCCGGTCGCGCAGTCGTTGCCCATGTTACCAAACACCATCGTCACCACATTGACCGCCGTACCGTTGGCCATCTGTGGTGTGATTTTAAACTCACGACGGTAATCGACCGCTCGTTTCCCCATCCAAGAGTTAAACACCGCTTTGATCGCTAGCTCTAACTGTGTCATCGGATCGCTTGGGAAGGGGCGACCGGTCTGCTCCTCTACCACCTTCAAAAAGAGGCTGCAGATCGCCTGTAGATGCTCGGTATCGAGTCCAATATCGGCCTTCACGCCGGCGCTATCTTTGACCGCCTCAAAGTGCTCATCAAACAGCGCATCGTTGATACCTAGTGCCACATGGCCAAAGAGCTGGATAAAGCGGCGGTAGGCGTCCCAGCCAAAGCGCTCATTGCCGGTCTGAGCGATGAGGCCAGCGAGCGTCTGCTCATTGAGACCTAGGTTGAGGATGGTATCCATCATCCCCGGCATCGACATCGCGGAGCCGGAGCGCACCGAGACCAGCAGCGGATTGTCAGCGCCCCCAAACTGCTTGCCACTCTCCACCTCTAGCCGACCGATATGGTCGCGCACCTCATCGAGTACACCGGATGGGAGAGCGCGCTGAGGATCATCCAGATAGGCGAGACAGGTGGCGGTGGTGATGACAAACCCGGGCGGGACATTGAGCCCGATCTGGGTCATCTCACAGAGATTCGCCCCCTTACCACCGAGTAGCTGCTTATCACTGCCATCACCCTCTTTATATGAGTAGACGTAACGCTGCGTCATCTTCTGCTCCAGTTCCCGTATGTTGTGTGGTGAAAAAAACCCTATCATGTTACCGGATTTTACCGGCGCTTAGCGATAGCCGTCGCCGGCCGTGGTGAGTCGATTGTCGCCGCTGCATGATACCGCATGATGACAAGGCTAATGCGCGACCCACTACGCCTCACTGCAAGGTGCCGAGGCGTCACCGGTAACATAACGATAGACCCGATGACCGGCGGCAGCATAGCGACCAAGCGCAGCGTAGAGTAGCGGTGTGCCGGCGAGATAGATATCGGCAGGCGCGTTCTGAGCGAGCCACGCATCGACCTGCTGTCGTAGTAGACGGTAGTCGCCATCAGCACGTGGGAGGGGTCGATAGCTCACATTATCGATCGCATCCTGCCACGCACGACAGAGATTATCGAGATAGTGACCACCCGGCCCAGCGAGTCGTAACAACTGGATCGGTTGGCTCAACTCTAACGCTAACGCATGCTCTAGCAGACTGCGCAGGGGGGCAAATCCGGTATCTTCAGCGATCAACAGCAGCGGCCGGTTGGAGGACTCATCAAGCGTGAAGTGACCGCAGGGACCATATAGCTCAACCGGCGTGCCGCGCCCCACTTGCTGAAATAGGGTGGCAAGAAAGGGATCCCCGCGCTGCCGGCGGAAGTGAAACTGCAGCAGCATGCCGTTGCAGGGGCAGCTGGCGATCGCGGCTACCCGCCGACTCCCACTCTCTAGCGTTAACATCACCGCTTGACCGGCGAGGAAACGGAGCGTCTGGGTACGGGGGGTGCGTAGGTGGAGAATCGCGACCCCATTATCGAACCGTTCAAGTTTGGTCACACGGGTGGCGATGCGCTGCGGTGGAATATCATCGCCGCTGTGGGCGGCGGCGGCCGCGAGGGTGAGATCACTACCGGCGTGGGCGCGACAGGCGAGAAACCACCCCTGCCCCTTCTCGGCAGCGCTAAAGACAAAGTCGTGAAACTCCACCTCACCGAGCTGCCCCTCAAGCAGCTGCGCCCGACAGCGGCCACAGGTGCCGCTAGAGCAGTTGTAGTCGAGTGGTACACCGTGGCGTAGCGCCGCCTCTAACACGGTCTCACCCGCTTCGGCAAGGAAGTGTCGACCGCTCGGTTGTAGGCGGATTCGGTAACTCATCGCTTTCGGTATCTTATAGGGTTAAGGGTGAGGGGGCGTTACCGGTCGCAGAGCGCTTCGAGTAACCAGCGGTTGATCTGCGCGGCGAGCTGCTGTTGCGCACCATCGTTACCGCGCTGCATCTCGGTGAGCCGAACCGATAGCTGCTCTAAGACATGGCGGTAGCGGCGCGCCTGCTCATCGGCCACTGCTAACTCAGCATTGGTGCGGCGCAGCTGCTGCTCTAGTGAGTCGTGCGAGGCGACCACTTCGGAGCGGACGCGACGGGTAAAGGCGGAGTCGCGCAGCGAGTTGACCCGCTCAAGTACCGGTGACTGGTCGAGTACCATACAGGGGAAGTGCGCCCGCAACTCATCAAGATCGAGCTGCCCCTCAAAGGTGTGCAGATCACCACGACGAATCAACAGCTGCAGCTCGCTGCGCGCTAAACCGAGCAGTGCTGCCGCCCGCGCTACTCCGATATGCTCTCTCATCTCACCTCCCCCTCCGCTGCCGCTAGTTGACACTATTTAATGCACGCACTCCCCCCCTATTGTCAAACAGCGTTGTCTAATGTTCCTCCCCCTGCTGCAACCAACCCTGGAGCGCATCGATGATCCGCTGCGCCTGATCGGCGCTAGAGATATTGAACTTCGACTTCTGCTGATACTCGCCGTTGCGCTTCTGGTAGCGGCGGATGGTGTAGCGATCGGGACTATACGCCTGCTGCTTCCGATCCCACTCCTGATAGCGAAACAGTAGCGTCGTCCACGCTCCCTTGGTCAATACCACCCGATCGAGCTGTTTAACCGTGAGGATGCCATCCTCCTCATAGTTCACGCTCAACTCATCAATCTGTTCGGCCATCGGTAGCTCCTCTTATCTTCTATGGTTGCCCCTCGCGGGGGGATGGCGAAGCTTAAACCCTCACCTCGGTCGCTGTCACCACCGACGATCAGCCGCTGCGTGCCGCCGATTGTCACGTTTGTCACAAACCTAACTCATTGATCAACAATGGATCGGAAAATTTTTCCGCAATAGTGACGAAAAAAAGTAACGAGGAGTATTGCAATCTCAGAATATTAGTATATTCTTATTCACCATGAAGCGACGCGGGGCGGCGACAACAGAGCCAACTCCGCCGAGCACCAAAACCTAAACAACCTTAGTGTGGAGATGATGATTATGAAGCGTGTAACTAAAGCGATTGCTGCTGTGACCCTGATTGCTGCTGCTGGTGCTGCCCAGGCGTGGTGGAATGGTCCGGGCTATGGTAACAACGGCTGGGGCAACAACAACAACATGTTTGGTGACATGTTTGGCGATGGTGCCTTCGACTTCAGCATGAGCGCGCGCGGCAACGGTCGTGGCTACGGTAACGGCAGCGGCTACGGCTACAACAACCCGTACTATGGCTACGCCCCTTACGGCTATGCTCCGTATGGCTACGGCGCACCGGCTGCTGGCCCTGACTACTTCAAGGCCCAGCAGGAGGCGATGCAGAAGCATCACGAAGCGATGATGAAGCAGATGGAAGCGCAGCGTCAGGCTTTCGAAGCGAAGTAAGCAACTGTAACACCCATTTAGACAGTTTTTGTCATTACCAACCAAAGTGGAGAAGATGAGTATGAAGCGTGTAACTAAAGCGATTGCTGCTGTGACCTTGATTGCTGCTGCTGGTGCTGCCCAGGCGTGGTGGGGTCCGGGCTGGGGTAACAACGGCTGGGGCAACAACGGCTGGGGCAACAACAACATGTTCAGCGACATGTTTGGCGATGGTGCCTTCGACTTCAGCATGAGCGCTCGCGGCAACGGTCGTGGCTACGGCAACGGCAGCGGCTACGGCTACAACAACCCGTACTACGGCTATGGCTATGCCCCTTACGGCTATGCCCCGTATGGCTACGGTGCGCCGATGGCCGGTGGTGCAGACTTCTTCAAGGCCCAGCAGGAGGCCATGCAGCAGCACCACAAGGCGATGATGGAGCAGATGGAAGCCCAGCGTAAGGCAGCTGAGGAGCGTGCGAAGGCTTACCAGGCGAAGTAATCGCCAATCAGCCTGAGTGTCGCAAGAGGGGTCGTTCCGGGGTACCGGAGCGGCCCCTTCGCTATTTAATCAGCGGTGATGATCGAGCGTAGATAGCGCTGTGTCTGCGCCATCATAGCGAGTAGCGCCGGGGTGTAGTCGAGTAGCTCAGAGAAGAGCTGATGTAGCGCCTCTTCGACATACTCATGAACAATGGTATTGCGTAGATCCTTCATGAGGCGTAACTGTTCGATATCCGGCACTAACCCCCGTTTGTGAGCATGATTGACCACATCGATCAGTGTCCCCTGATTCTCAAACTCATAGGCGTCGATCGTTCGGAACATCCGACGGATAAGAAAGTCGATCGAACGGCTATAGCGGCTACAGAGCGTCTCAAAGCGCCCAAACTGATCGACACTATAGTCGTGCCTAATACCGATCGCTTGGCACTCATCGTAGGATATCTGCAGCCACCGCTGCTGCTTACGTAGCAGTTCCGTATCGAGTCGCAACTTCTCCTGCATCATAGTGCTACCGCCTGCTGCCAAGCGATGCGATGGAATGGCGTTTGAAGCCTCCCATCATCGAGTAGTATATCGATCTTCTGCTCACCAAAGCGGGCGCAGAATGCGATACGCAACCACCGTATATCACTCATTGTCAATGTCTCGGAGAGAACCAGCAGATCAATATCTCCGCCGCGGCGCCGATCATCAGTACGACTACCAAATAGATAGATTCTCGCTTCCGGTGAGCGTTTTGCTAGCTCCTGCTTCAGAAACGCTCGCTCTTCGGTAGAGAGGCGCATCTGCTACTGACGCCGATTCGCACCGCAGACCGGACAAGCCGGATCGCGGCGCAGGCGCAAAGTGCGCCACTCTAGCGCTAACGCATCGAATAACAGTAACCGACCGGCGAGTGTCGTACCGGCACCGGTTAGTAGTTTGACCGCTTCAAGTGCTTGCAAAGTGCCGATCACCCCCACCACCGGCGCTAATACACCGGTGAGTGTACAGCTCTCACCCGCACCGCTCTCATCACGATAGAGACAGCGGTAGCAGGGCGCGTCGGGCTGGCGATGATCGAAGAGAGTGATCTGCCCCTCACTACGCAGCGCCGCCCCAGAGATGAGGGGTACCTTCGCAGCAACACAGATAGCGTTGAGTTCGAAACGGGTAGCGAAGTTGTCACTACAGTCGAGCACCACATCGGCGGCGGCGACCTGTGCGTAGAGCGCCGCACCGTCGAGCTGACCATTATGGGTGATCAGGTTCACTTCCGGGTTAAGCGCCTGTAGATGATCGTGTGCCGAGGCCACTTTAGGTCGCCCAATATCTGCCTGCTGATGGAGGATCTGACGCTGTAGATTGTGCAACTCCACGGTATCAAAATCGACCAGTACAAGGGTGCCAACCCCGGCGGCTGCAAGGTAGATCGCAGCCGGTGAGCCAAGACCACCAACGCCGATAATCAGTACGCGGGCGGCGATCAGTCGCTCTTGACCGGCGACACCAATCGCCGCTAGAGAGAGGTGGCGGCTGTAGCGCTGCTGCTGTTCGGGGGTCACTGATAGTGACGCCAGTGCTCTGGGCGCTCATCACGGCAGCCGTGGCGCAGGCGCTGATAGCGATTAACAAAGACTTGGCTACAGCTCATGCAGCTACCGTCGAGCCCCAGATTCTGCCGCTCAGTCTCTTCGGTGTAGTAGTAGAGAGAGCGTTTCAGTTTCGCTAACAGATTACTGGAGAGATGGTAGCCGAGATCGGTGAGTGCTGCATCGATCACCGCCAGCGTAAGCTGGCGTACATCGTAGCGGACAAGTAGCAGGTGGGGCGCTTGTGGTTGCGTGGAGATAACACCGTCAATACCGCTTAACAGCTCACTAGCGGCAGCGGCTTGATCATCGGGACGCAGTTTACAGAACTGAATCTCGCGCAGTTTGATGAGATGCTCAGAGGTCGTATCCATGGCGGTACGCAGCGTGGTCATAAGGGTTAGTAGTACCATCATAACCATAGTTTAGCGCCAGTGCATCCACCAGCCGTGCAATCAATGGTGGTGGCGACTCGGCAGCCAGCCACCGGTCACCCGCTGATGGCCGGCACCATCCTGCCAACTGGTGATCGCATCGCCGCCGGCCGCTTGCAGTAGCTGGCGTACTGCGGCGGCCTGATCCCACCCATGCTCTAGCAGCAGGCGGGTGCGACCGACGAGCTGGGTGGTGACGCCGGTGATGATCGCCCGTATCGCATCAAGACCATCGCTACCGGCAACCAGTGCCGAGCGCGGTTCAAAGCGTACATCCCCCTGCCCTAGATGGGGATCATCAGCGCGTAGATAGGGGGGGTTACTCACCACTAGATCAAACGCCCGACCAGCAACCGGTGTCAGCCACGATCCCGCTAATAGCTCAACCTGTTCGGCACCACAGGCGTGTCGATTCTGCTCAGCGATAGCCAGTGCCGCCACCTCCTGTTCAACTGCGGTGATGTGCCAATGGGGGCGCTCCTGCGCCACTGCGAGCGCGATCGCGCCGCTACCGGTACCGAGATCGAGCAGTCGCTGCGCTGGATCAGCGGGGAGCTGTTGGAGTGCCAGCTCGACGAGTAGTTCACTCTCCGGTCGCGGGATGAGGGTCGCTGGTGAGACGGCTAATGCGAGCGACCAGAAGTGGCGGCTGCCGGTCAGATAGGCGATCGGTTCACCGGCGCGGCGGCGCGCCAATAGCGCCGCGAACTGCTGCTGCTGTAGGGGGGTCAGTGGCTGCTCCGGCCAGCCGTAGAGGTAGCTGCGATCACGCTGTAGCAGATGGCACAGCAGCAGTTCGGCATCGAGCTGCGGGGAGTCGCTACCGGCGGCGCGCAGCTGCGCTACTGCCGCGGCCCGTTGCGCTGCGATGGTTACAGCCACTTCCGGTAGCTCAACCCTCGCCACTGAGTGCTGCCAACTGATCGGCCTGATACTCCTGCTGCAGCTGCCCAATGACCGGTTCCAGATCCCCCTGTAGCACCTCCTCCAGCTTGTAGAGGGTGAGGTTAATCCGGTGATCGGTGATGCGCCCCTGCGGGAAGTTGTAGGTACGGATCCGCTCTGAGCGATCGCCACTGCCGACTAACAGGCGCCGCGCTGCGGCCTGCTCCGACTGCTGCTGCTGCTGCTGCTGCTGCTGCAGTTTTGCCTGTAGCATTGAGAGCGCTCGCGCCCGATTCTTATGCTGCGATCGCTCATCTTGACACTCCACGACAATGCCGGTTGGCAGGTGGGTGATGCGGATCGCCGAGTCGGTCTTGTTGACATGCTGACCGCCAGCACCGGAGGCGCGAAAGGTGTCGACACGCAACTCAGCACTGTTGATGGCGGTCGCCTCTAACTCATCCGGCTCCGGTAGCACCGCAACCGTACAGGCGGAGGTGTGGATCCGCCCCTGCGATTCAGTCTCCGGTACTCGCTGTACCCGATGCGCGCCCGACTCAAACTTCAGTTGCGAATAGACCCCCTGCCCTACCATCCGTGCGATGATCTCTTTATAGCCGCCATGCTCCCCCTCACTCGCCGACATCACCTCCACCTGCCAGCGCCGCCGTTCGGCGTAGCGTAGATACATCCGGAACAGATCGCCGGCAAACAGCGCCGCCTCATCCCCACCAGTACCGGCCCGTACCTCAAGGAAGATATTGCGCTCATCGTTGGGATCGCGCGGTAGTAGCTGGCGCTGTAGCGTCTGCTCTAAGTGCTCAATGCGCTGCTGACACTGGAGTAGCTCTTCAGCGGCCATCTCACGTAGCTCTGGGTCAGCCTGCATCTCAGTGGCGGTGACCCGATCGGCGAGTGCCTGCTGATAGGCGTCGAAGCTAGCGACTACCGGCTGGAGCTGCGCGTACTCCTGCGAGAGCGCCCGAAACCGGTTCTGTTCGCCAATCACTTCCGGCGCCGCTAAGAGTGCAGAGAGTTCGGCGAGACGCTCGGCGAGCGCCTCAAGTTTTGCAGTAATGGAGGGTTTTAACATCGATTAATCGGTTTCCTGGAGACGAAACAGCTCACGTGCGGCATTAAGTAGCTGATCACGGCCACTGCTCCCCGCCTCGCGCAGCGCTTCACACGGTGCGTGCATCAATTTGTTGGTGAGTTGGCGCGCTAGCTCAGCGATCACCTGCTCTGGATCGCGCCCCGCCCGCAGCTGCTGCTGCGCCCGCTGAAGCACCTCATCGCGCAGCTGCTCGTGGCGCTGCCGATAGCTGCGGATCAGATCGACTGCATCGAGCGACTGTAGCCACCCCATAAAGTGATCGACCTGTAGATCGATAATCTCCTCCGCCTGCTGCGCCGCCGCCTGCCGCGACTTCAGCCCCTCATCGATAATCTCCTGCAGATCATCGACCGTGTAGAGGTAGATATCATCGAGCTCGCCTACCTGTGGTTCAATATCGCGCGGTACCGCAATATCGACCATCAGCACCGGTCGTCGCCGCCGCGCTTGGCGTGCCGACTCCACCGCACCCTTGCCGAGGATCGGCAGCGGACTCGCCGTCGAGGCGATGACAATATCGGCTTCGGCCAGATGCGCCGGAATCTCCGATAGCGCGATCGCATAACCATTGAAGTTCATCGCCAATGTGTGTGCCCGCTCTAGGGTACGGTTAGCAACAATAATGCGTTTGATGCCATTCTCATGCAGGTGGCGCGCCACCAGCTCAATCGTCTCGCCGGCACCAATCAGCAGCGCGGTGTGGCGTCCTAGATCGCTGAAGATCTGTTTGGCCAGACTCACCGCTGCAAACGCCACCGAGACCGGACTGGCACCGATAGCGGTATCAGTCCGCACCTGTTTGGCGACCGAGAAGGTGTGTTGAAACAGGCGATTGAGCGTCCGTCCGACGGTGCCGGCGTGCCGGGCAGCGCTATAGGCTTGCTTCATCTGACCGAGGATCTGCGGCTCGCCTAACACGAGCGAATCGAGGCCACTGGCAACCCGCAGCATGTGGCGTACCGCCTGCTGCTGCGGATGGATATAGAGGTGCGGTGTCACCTCGCTGCTGCGCAGTTTATGGTAGTCGCAAAACCAATCGAGTACGGCGGCCGGCTGCTCCCCCTCTAGGTCGCAGTAGAGTTCGGTGCGGTTACAGGTTGAGAGGATCGCAGCCTCCTCGACTGGGGTCGATCCGGTGAGACCGCCGAGTGCTTGCGGGAGTGTATCGGTAGCAAATGCAACCCGCTCCCGCAACGCGACCGGTGCGCTTTTGTGATTGATTCCAACGGCAAGCAGTGACATGGCGTGAGGCAGTTTTCGGTTGACAATGGCACGAGAGTGAGCGTGCGGCGATTATGTTGCAGCCACCCTATCAGTGGCAAGCTCGGCAGCACGGCCGCGATCAGCGCTATCGATTAAATTTTCGGTTAATGGAACCGATGATAACGGTTACCACCCTATCAGAGGTAGCCGCGACATCACGGCAGCAATCTGCTGAGTGCGGTATAGTGTACGATGGTTTAGCGCTGTAACCACAACCGCTAGCGCTGCCCAATTCGCCTACCAACCCGATAGAGCGCCCGTGTCAAATACGATGAAACCGATGCCGCTGACCCGTCTCACTCTGCTACTGCTGGCGCTCGCTGGCTGCAATGTCCTACCCACTCAGGAGGGTAGTGGTGGCCCACGCGCCGCGCCACTCACCGCGCCCCCGCCCGCACCTGCCGAACCGGCGCTACCAGCGGTTGCGCTGACGCCAGCGCTGATGTATCAGCTCCTGCTCAGCGAGCTGGCGGTACAGCAGGGTGAGCTAGCGCTCGCCGCTGAGCTAATCGCAGACGCTGCTAGCAGCAGCCGCGATCCACGGCTTGCACAGCGCGCCACTCAGATGGCGATGATCAGCAAGCAGTTTCCGCTCGCCCGCCGTAGTGCCGAACTCTGGTTAGCACTCAATCCAGAGGCGATCGCCGCACGTCAAGCGTTAGTGGTGCTGCTGCTGCGCGACGGGGATGAGGCGGCTGCGTTAGCGCAGCTACGGCAACTGCTGCCGCGTCTCGATCCGCAGCGCGGGGTGATGCAGATCGCTGCACTCTTGACCCAGCAGCCGGCGCAGCGCTCACTCAATCTACTGCGGCAACTGCTCGGTGATCGTCAAGATCGCGACGCACGCTATGCGTATGCCCATCTTGCCCATCGCTTAGGTGAGCAGGAGCAGGCGGCAACTACGCTAGGGGCGCTACTTAGGCAGCAGCCTAACGATAGCGCCGCACTGCAGCTATTAGCGGCCGTACAGCAGCGCCGCGGTGATAATGATAGCGCCATCATTACTCTACAGCGGCTACTCCAACTGCAACCTAATGACGCAGATGCCCGACTACGCTTAGCGAAGCTGCTAGTCGCTACCGAACAGCTCCCAGCCGCCCGCCAGCAGTTTCAGACCCTACTGCAGCAGCGCCCCGATAGCGCCGATATTCACTATGCGCTCGGGCTGTTAGCACTGGAGGCGGCCGATGCCGCCACTGCTAAGCCCCACTTTGAGCGGTTACTAGAGCTTAATCAGCACCGAAATGAGAGTCTGTTTGCACTCGGCCAGATCGCCGAGTTGGCGCAACAGTGGCAGGTAGCTATCGATCACTACAGCGCAATTGATGAGAGTGAGGGCGATCGACAGCGCCGTGCGCAGCTACGGATCGCGGCGATTATCGATCAACAGGAGGGGCTTGAAGCGGCACTTAACTACCTCGATCAGCTCCCGTTGATCGGGGTCGATGAGACGATCCATCGTGAACTCGCCGCCGCTGAACTGCTACAGCAGCATCAGCAGCCGACGGCGGCGCTTGCACGCTACGATAGCGCGCTCCAGTTGCATCCTGATCAACCCGATCTACTCTATGCGCGGGCGATGTTAGCAGCACAGTTACAGCGCTTCGATGCGCTAGAGCGCGATCTGAAACGGCTCATCCAGTTGCAACCCGATCACGCTCAAGCCCTCAACGCGCTCGGTTATACACTCGCCGATCGCAATCGCCAGTTAGATGATGCGGCGCGCTATATTGAACACGCCTACTCACTGCAGCCAGAGGAGCCGGCGATCCTCGACAGCATGGGGTGGCTGCGCTACCGTCAGGGACGCCTGCAGGAGGCGGTTAGTTTCCTACAGCAGGCGCTCGCACTGCAGCAGGATGGTGAGATTGCCGCACACCTTGGCGAGGTGTTGTGGCAGATGGGTGAACGGGCGGCGGCTGAGCAGGTGTGGCAGGAGGCGCTGCGCCATGCGCCGGAGCACACAATTTTGCGCGCCACCATGCAGCGGCTGCGGCCGTGACCATCCGGTCGCCCCTCCCACCGGTTACCCTGCTACTACTGCTACTGAGTGGCTGTAGTGCGCTACCGCCGACCACCTCGCAAGCGGCACGCGAACAGGCGTGGCAGCGCCACCAGCAGACGCTCGCATCGCTCGAACAGTGGCAACTGGTCGGACGCATCGCGCTGATCGATGAGTCGCAGGCGTGGCACGCTCGGATCGATTGGCAACAGCAGCAGCAGCGCTATACGCTACGCCTCACCGGGCCACTGTCGCAGGGGAGTCTGGAGCTGCGCGGGACACCGCAGCAGGTGGTGCTACGCGACGCTGATGGGGAGCGCGTGGCGACCGATCCGGCGCAGCTACTGGCAGCGGAGGTGGGGTGGCAAGTACCGGTAGCGGCGCTGCGTTACTGGGTCTTAGGGCTACCCGATCCGACCCAGCCAGCGCAGCGGCAGCTCAATGATAGCGGTCATCTGACGCAGCTCCAGCAGGCGCGGTGGCAGATCCGCTTTAGTGACTATCAGCCATACGCTCAATACACCCTCCCGACGCAGCTCCATGCAAGCAGCGCTGATGGTAGCGTGAAGCTGATTATTAGCCAGTGGCAGCCGGGGGCAATGCCGCCACCGGCGTCGCCAATTACCCCGCGCTTCCGCTGGCCGACGCCGCCATCGAGTGCCACCACACCACAATCGAACGGATCCCGATGAGCCTCGATCGATGGCCCGCACCGGCCAAACTCAACCTCTTTTTGCATATCACCGGTCGCCGCCACGATGGTTACCACCTACTGCAGACACTGTTTCAATTTCTCGACTATGGCGATCAGCTCACCCTAGAGCCAACCTCCGATGGCACCATTTGTCGCCGCCGCGAGATTCCCGGGGTGAGTGCAGAGCAGGATTTGACGCTGCGCGCTGCCCGGTTACTGCAGCAGCAGAGTGGCTGCCGGCAGGGTGTGGTGATCGATGTTGAGAAGCGGCTGCCTAGTGGCGGTGGGCTAGGTGGCGGTAGCTCCGATGCGGCGACGGTGCTGGTTATACTCAATCGCCTCTGGGGGCTCGGCTTCGATAACGACACCCTCGCAGCGCTAGGGCTCCAGCTCGGTGCCGATGTGCCGCTCTTTGTCCGTGGCGAGGCGGCGTGGGGTGAAGGGGTGGGTGAGTTACTCACCCCGGTCACCCTATCTGAACCGTGGTATCTGGTGATTGTACCGCCGGTTTCAGTCGCAACGGCGGAACTCTTTGCAGCCCCGGAATTGACACGCGACGCTTCAGCCGTCACAATGCGCGACTTTGTTGCGGGAGCGACCTGCAATGTGTTCGAAACCGTTGTTCGCCAGCGCTATCCTGCGGTAGATGCTGCGTTCGACTGGCTCAATCGCTATGGTCAAGCGCGTCTGACCGGTAGTGGTGGCTGCCTCTTTCTGCCACTGGCCGATCAGGAGCAAGCAACTGCTATCTGGCAGCAGCGACCGAGTGGCTGGCGCGGTTTCATTGCACGTGGTTCTAATCGCTCGCCGTTACAGCAGCGGCTTGAGGCGCTCGATCAGTAGCGCAGTGCCGTTGCAACCGCTCTCTTGGGGCGTAGCCAAGCGGTAAGGCACCGGTTTTTGGTACCGGCATTCCCAGGTTCGAATCCTGGCGCCCCAGCCAACTTAAAATTGATTTGTGCAGACGACAACGACCGCCGGATCCCCGGAACAACCGGTCAGGAGCTCCATTACCGTGTCCGATATGATGGTGTTTGCGGGAAATGCTAACCCGCAGCTGGCGCAGGATATTGTCTCCTATCTCAGCATGCCGCTAGGTAAGGCGGTGGTAGGCCGCTTCAGCGATGGCGAGATTATGGTTGAGATCTTGGAGAATGTGCGCGGTCGCCACGTCTTCATTGTCCAGCCCACCTGTGCCCCCACGAATGACAATCTGATGGAGCTGTTGGTGATGGTCGATGCGATGCGCCGCGCCTCCGCTAGCCGTGTCACGGCGGTTATTCCCTACCTTGGCTATGCGCGTCAAGATCGCCGCCCCCGCTCAGCACGGGTACCCATCACCGCTAAAGTGGTCGCGAATATGTTAGCGACCGTCGGTGTCAATAAACTGCTGACCGTCGATCTCCACTCCGATCAGATCCAGGGCTTCTTCGATATCCCGGTCGATAATGTCTACGCCTCACCGCTGCTATTAGGCGAGGTGTGGAAGGATAAGGATGCCGACACGATGGTAGTTTCGCCCGATGTCGGCGGTGTGGTGCGTGCCCGCGCTTTGGCCAAACGGCTTGATGATGCCGATCTGGCGATTATTGATAAGCGGCGGCCAAAGGCGAATGTATCGCAGGTGATGCACATCATCGGTGATGTTGAGGGGCGTAGCTGTGTGCTGATTGACGATCTGGTCGATACTGCCGGTACCCTCTGCAAAGCTGCCGCGGCGCTCAAAGATCATGGTGCACGTAAGGTCAAGGCCTACATCACCCATCCGGTACTCTCTGGACCGGCGGTCGATAACATCAGTAACTCGGCACTCGATGAGCTGGTGGTCACCGATACCATCCCACTTACGGCAGCGGCACGCGCTTGCAGCAAGATTCGGCAGCTCTCAATCGCCGAGATGTTGGCGGAGACGATGCGTCGGATCAATAACGATGAGTCGGTCAGTTCGCTCTATATGGATTAACGCTTAGCCCGCGCGCAGCGGGGGCTGAGTGATCGCCCGATCTGGTCGCGGATCGGGTCGCAACCGAGGCCGGTCGCAAACTGCGGCGGGTCTCTTTTTATCTCACCTGTAACTGGAGTTCACCGACATGAGTGGTGTCGATTTTAATTTGAATGTAACCGTCCGTAACGACCTGGGGAAAGGTGCGAGCCGCCGCCTGCGTCGTACCGGTCAGATCCCTGGCGTCCTCTACGGCGCCGGTAGTGAGGCAGCCGCACTAAATATCGATCATGATGAGCTGCTTCACCATTTAGAGCATGAGGCGTTCTTCTCGCACGTACTCACGCTTAACTTTGGTGATCGTAGTGAGCGGGCAGTGCTTAAAGATCTGCAGCGCCACCCGTCGAAGCCGGTGCTGCTACACGCAGACTTCCTACGCGTTAGCGATAGCGATGTCATCCGTATGCATGTGCCGCTCCACTACATCAATGAAGATGTCTGCCCCGGTCGTAAAGCGGGTGGTGTCGTGACCCACAACCTCAACGAGGTTGAGGTGGTCTGTCTACCGGGTAATCTGCCGGAGTATCTGGCGATCGATCTGGCTAACCTCAATGTGGGTGAGTCGGCTCACCTCTCCGATATCGCTCTTCCTGACGGGGTGCAGCTGGTGGCGCTGCAGCATGGCCCGGAGCACGATCTGCCGGTGGTCACCGTGCAGGCGACCCGTGCTACTAAGGATGGCGACGAGGAGGCGAGCGCTAGCTAACGCGGGCGCGGCGGTGATGGCAGCAATCAGCCTAATGGTCGGCCTCGGTAATCCGGGGCGGGAGTATGCGACCACCCGGCATAATGCCGGCTTCTGGTTTATTGACGCCATTGCCCGCCGCACCGGTGCGGAGCTGCGTCCGGAGCCGAAGTTTCATGGCCATGTAGCCCGAGTTAGCGTCGGTGGCGATGCGCTCTGGCTGCTACAGCCACAAACCTATATGAATCATAGTGGGCAGGCGGTTGCGGCACTTGCACGCTTCCATAAAATTGCCCCAGCGCAGATCTTGGTCGCCCACGATGAGCTTGATCTGCGGAGTGGCGCGGTGCGTCTGAAGCAGGGGGGTGGCCATGGTGGCCACAACGGATTGCGCGATATCATCGCCCAGCTCGGTAGCCGCGACTTTACCCGTCTGCGTCTTGGCATCGATCACCCCGGCCATAGTAGTCAGGTGACTAACTATGTTCTTGGTAAAGCGACGCAAGCGGAGCGGCAGGCGGTGTGTGATGCGATCGATGAGGTGGTCGATCTACTGCCCAATCTGCTCGCTGGTGAGTTTCAGCAGTTGATGAATCATCTCCACGCTCGGCCCTAACTGCGCTGCCCCTCCCCGCCCTAGCACGACAACCAGTGAGTAGAGATCATGGGAATCCAATGCGGCATTGTCGGCCTCCCCAACGTCGGCAAATCGACCCTATTTAACGCCCTCACCCGTGCCCGAATCCAGGCTGAGAACTACCCTTTCTGTACCATCGAACCGAATGTGGGTGTGGTACCGGTCCCTGACCCGCGTCTGCAGCGGTTGGCTGATCTGGTGAAGCCGCAGCGGCTGTTGCCGACAACGATGGAGTTTGTCGATATTGCCGGTTTAGTTGCCGGTGCTTCCCGCGGTGAGGGGTTGGGCAATAAGTTTCTCGCTAACATTCGTGAGACTGATGCGATTGCGCAGGTGGTGCGCTGTTTTAGTGATGACAATGTGATTCATGTCGCTGGTAAGGTCGATCCGGCGGGTGATATTGAGGTGATCAATACCGAACTCGCGCTCGCCGATCTGGAGACCGTGGAGAAGGGGATCAACCGCGTTAGTAAGATGACTAAGAGTGGCGACAAGGAGGCGAAGGCAAAGTTGGCGCTGTTTACGGCGGTGCGTGATCATCTCGATAGTGGCCAGCCGGTGCGTGCGATGGCGTTGGATGCCGATCAGCGCGCACAGCTCTATGAGCTCCATCTACTGACTATCAAGCCGACTCTCTATATTGCTAATGTGGCGGAGGATGGTTTTGACCATAACCCGCAGTTGGATACGGTGCGCCAAATCGCGGCTGCGGAGGGTGCGGAGGTGGTGGCTGTCTGTGCTGCGATTGAGGCGGAGTTAGTCGATCTGGATGCGGTAGAGGCGGCCGAGTATCTTGCGTCGCTCGGGCTAGAGGAGCCGGGGCTGAATCGGGTGATTCGTGCCGGTTATCGACTTCTCGGTCTGCAGACCTACTTTACCGCCGGTGAGAAGGAGGTGCGTGCGTGGACGGTACGCATTGGTGCGACCGCACCGCAGGCGGCTGGTGTGATCCATACCGACTTTGAGAAGGGGTTTATCCGGGCTGAGGTGATTGGCTACGACGATTTTGTCACGCTCGGTGGCGAAGCGGGGGCGAAGGAGGCGGGGAAACTGCGGCTCGAAGGGAAGGAGTATCTGGTTCAAGATGGCGATGTGATGCACTTTAGGTTTAACGTTTAAGCAAAATTCGTAACAGTGGGGCGCGCTGTTCGACTTCGGTTGGGGCGGGGGGCGCTGTTCGACTTCGGTTGGGGCGGGGGGCGCTGTTCGACTTCGGTTGGAGCGGGGCGCGGGGTGCGCTCCGACGGGAC
>JGI11705J14877_10000094_pt1 | contig 51640 bp, 46 predicted proteins | sample Etolaghawater15m_FD_14877 | JGI IMG/M metagenome (IMG submission 14877) | reverse complement strand
AAGCTAAGCCTCTCTTCGCTGATAATACTGCAGATTTCATTTGTGGGAATGTAGGTCGTTGCCTAGTTATTGTCTTTTTTTACTCTTTATTTTTAATCCTATTTATATTTTATATTTTTTAGGTACAACTATTTTAAACACTGTTTTCTTTTCTTATATATTATTAAATTTCTTTCATATATTTTTATTTTTTATTATCACTCTTATATAGTTTATATATTATTTGACTCTATATGCTGCATTATATTTGTAGGGTGCTTTGGGTTTGTTGTCTTTGGTTTATGCATTTATTATTGATAGGTCTATACTCCATGTATGCTCCACATCTTTGGTGTTGACTCTTTCTAATCTATTTAAAAAATATTCTCTTGAGACTTCTTTAGCGCCCAAACTTTTTAAATGATTTGTTGGAACTTGACAGTCTATAAAATCATATCCCCATTTTTTTAAGTGTTTTATTAAAACTGCATATGCTGATTTTGAAGCATCACTTTCATTTGCAAACATTGATTCGCCGCAAAAGACTTTTCCTATACTTAAACCATACAATCCACCGACAAGTTTACCATCTAGATAACTTTCAATTGAATGTGCCACACCCATCGAATGAAGTGCCTCATAGGCTTGAACCACATCTTTTTGTATCCAAGTTCCATTTTGGCCTTTTCGTCGTTTAGAGGCGCAATTTTGCATTACCAAACTAAAGTTGGTGTTAAATGTATAGCTAAATTTTTTTAAACTTTTTTTTAGAGACTTGCTTATTTTGAAATCATCAAGCTCCATAATGAGTCGAGGGTTTGGTGACCACCAGAGAATTGGCTCATCTTTTGCATACCATGGAAATATACCAGAATGGTACGCTTTTATAATTCTGATGGGATTTAAATCCCCGCCCCAAGCAACGATGCCATTTTCATCAGCTTCATTTGGATGCGGAAATATAAATTTGTTTGGATTAATCTGTGGAATCAAGCTCAGTAAATGTTAATGTTAGCTCTTTATCAAAATGAACATATACATTTCCACCTTTTTTAAGTTTTCCAAAAAGAATTTCATCGCTTAATTTATTTGCAATATTATCTTGTATATATCTTTTTAGTGGTCTTGCGCCCATTTCTATAGAGTAACCTTCTTTTGCAATATATTTCAAAGCCTCTTCACTTGCAGAAACTAGTATCTTTTTCTTTTTTAGATCTTTATTTAATTCGGATATAAATTTTTGAGCAATTGCTTCCACCACTTCTATATTTAATGAATTGAAATCAACTATTGCATCTAATCTATTTCTAAATTCTGGGGTGAAGAATGATTTTAAGTCTTCATTTTTAGATAAAGATGAATCTTTGTTGAATCCCATTACACTTCTAGCAGTTGCACCAACATTAGAAGTCATAATGAGTATTACATTTTGAAAATTCGCTTTATATCCATTGTTATCAGTCAGAGTGGCATTATCCATAATCTGTAAAAGTATATTTATGAGATCAGGATGTGCCTTTTCTATCTCATCGAGTAGTAGAACTGTATATGGATGCTTTTTGATCGCTTCAGTGAGCAATCCACCCTGCTCGTAACCGACATAACCAGGAGGTGCACCAACAAGTCTGCTAATAGCATGCTTCTCCATATATTCACTCATATCAAATCTTTCAAAATTAATACCTAGTATATCGCTTAGAGCTACTGCTAATTCTGTTTTTCCAACTCCAGTCGGTCCAGAGAATAGAAAAGAAGCGATAGGTTTATTCGACGGTGTAAGTCCTGCTTTTGATATTTTAATTGCTTTAGAAACTTCAAGAACTGCTTTATCTTGACCAATCACTCTTTGTTTTAGGTTTTCATCCAGTGAGGATAAAGCTAAAGTTTGGTCTTCGTTAATTTTTGAACTTTGAATACCCAGTATTGTTGCAATAGTTCTTTCAATATCAGAAGCTGCAATCTTAGTTCGTTTCTTTTTCTTGAGGTGAAAAGATGCCGCAGTTTCGTCAATCAGGTCAATCGCCTTATCTGGTAAAAAACGATCAGTTATATATCTTTTTGATAAAGAAACAGCAGTTTTTAATGCTTGGTTTGTATATGTGACACTATGGTGTTCTTCGTATTTACTTTTTAAACCTTGAAGAATTTTATAACTAATTTTAGTGGATGGTTCATTGATGTCAACTTTTGAAAACCTTCTGCTTAGTGCCTTGTCTTTTTCAAAACCATTTCTGTATTCTGCATAGGTTGTTGCTCCCATACATTTTAGTTCTCCACTCGCAAGAGCTGGTTTTAATTGGTTTGCTGCGTCCATAGTTCCACTTGTTGCTCCAGCACCTATAAGTGTATGTATCTCATCTATAAATAAAATAGCATTTGGGTGAAGTTTAAGTTCATCCATCAGACCTTTTAAGCGTTTTTCAAAGTCTCCTCTATATTTTGTACCAGCGAGGAGAGCACTTAAGTCAAGTGCAAATAGTTCTGTATCTCTTATAATACTTGGAACATTACCAGCAACAATATCTAAAGCTAAACCTTCTGCAATTGCAGTTTTTCCAACACCGGCTTCACCAACTAAAATAGGGTTGTTTTTCTTTCTTCTGCATAGAATTTGGGTTACTCTTTTGATTTCATTATCGCGACCAATCACTGGATCGATTTTACCTTCTTTAGCTTTTTCCAGTAAGTCGATAGTATATTTTTTAAGATAACTACTCTTTTCTTCATCTAGCAACTCATCATCGTTTGTATGCGAGATCACTTCTAAAACATCAAGTCTAGAGATTTGGTATTCAGTTAAAAGCATATGAGTAAAGGTATGTTTTTCTTCATATATAGCTGCAATCAAATCACCAATCTTAGCACTGTCTTGTTGTGCACTTTGTATATGTCTAATCATATTCTCAATTACTCTTGATAAAGCTACACTTTTATAAGGGTCTGCATCTATATTTAGAGGTAATTCTTCAATGTTTTCTTCTATATATTTAGCTAAGAGTTCTCTCATATGTTCTACATTTCCACCGCAGATACGAATGATATCTGAGCCGTCTTTTGAGGCAAGGAGATGATAAAAAACATGTTCAATTGTTATGTATTCGTGACGCATTTGTTTTGCAAAAAGCATTGATTTTTGAAAAACTTCATTTAAATTAGGACTTATCATTATTCTTCTTCCATTACAGCTTTAAGAGGAAAGCCATTTTCTTTTGCATTTGTGATAACTTGCATTATTTTTGTTTCAGCTATTTGATGCGTGTAAACACCACATAGACCTCTTTGTGTTTTATGAACTTCTAGCATTATTGCTTCTGATTGTGTATATGTTTTGTGAAATATACTCATAAGCACCTCTATAACAAACTCCATAGATGTATAGTCGTCATTTAAAATAAACACTTTATACTTCTTTGGATGTTTTAAAATAATTTCACTCATTAATTCATGTTCTATATTTGTTGCCATATTTCCTACTTTGTTGCTTGTAAAAAGTCGTTGATGATATCTTGAGGATTCTCTAAGCCAATAGATATTCGAATGAGCCCATCTGTTATACCAAGAAACTCTCGTGTTTGTGTATCAAAATCTCTATAAATTGTTGAAGCCATATGAAGCGCTAATGTTCTAGAATCTCCAATATTTGCTGTGAGTGTTGCAAGTTTTGTTTTATTTAAAAACTTAAATGCTTTTTCTTTATTTCCCATGTCAATAGTTAAAAGTGTTCCGCATCCTTTGCTAAAGTCACTCTTATATCTTTCATGATGTGGATGAGATTCTAAAAAGGGATGGTTAACACTTAAACCATGCTTGCTTAATTCTCTAGTAATGATTTCTACACTACTAACAATTCTATCCATTCGCAGTGGAAGTGTTTCAAGCCCAAGCATTGTTTGGTATGAAGCATGCGCATTTGCACTCATTCCAAAATCTCTCATTGCCTTTTTTTTTGCGTTTGGAATCAGTGCCATTTTACCAGCACCTTTTATAAATTTATGAATATCTGAATATCTGTCAGTTTTAAATTTATCTTCACCATCACTGATTGAACGAAATACAGCACACCCGCCAAGGGCTGAAGCATTTCCAGCGATAACCTTGGTTGTTGAATAGACCACTATATCAGCTCCAAGCTTTAGAGGTTGAATGCTCATTGGTGTAATGGTATTGTCTACTATTAGAACAATTCCTGCATCATTTGCTATTTTTGCAATTGCAGGGATATCAGGAAGTCTCATATTTGGATTTCCAACACTTTCAAGAAAAATTATTTTTGTATTTTCAGTGATTGTGTTTTTAATATTCTCAAGTTCATCAACATCAAAAAAGCTTGTACTTACTCCAAAACGGGATAGAGTTTCATGAAAAAGTGCATACGTCCCACCAAACAAACCACCAATAGATATAATCTCATCTCCAGCAGACACTATCGACATCACAGCTAAAGTTGTCGCACCCATACCTGAACTTGTAGCTACTGCACCGATTCCTCCATCCATTTTGGCAAGGATGGATTCAAGTTTCGCTGTTGTTGGATTTCCCATACGCGAATACAATGGTTTTTTAATGCTTCCATCAAATATGCCTTCACCAGTCTCTGCTGTATCATATGCAAAGGATGCAGAAGAAGTTATAACTGGACTAACAGCTCCTTCTTTACTTCCAACACTTTGCACAAAATCAGTAGAGTATTCTTCAAAATTATTCATATATATTTTCGACCTTTATAATTATAGATTGATTATAGCGAAGTTGAGATAACTATTAAGTAGAATATTTTTACGTTTCATATTCTTAAAGTGAGATAACTCTGTTTTTTCCTTCTTGTTTAGCTTTATGGAGTCTCATATCTGCTTGATCTATTGTATCTTCTAGAGAATCTTCTGAATTCATAGCGAATCCAATAGAAATGGTGAATCTAATTTCTTTACTCGTATTTATCATGATGTAGCTTTTTTCTACTTCTTCTCTTAGGCGTTCTAAAATATCTTGTGCACTAAATCGGTTTACATTTTTAAGGACGATGCAAAACTCTTCACCGCCAAACCTTGACACCATGTCGCGATAGTTTGTTCTTGAACTAAGGATTTCTGAGAGATGAATAATGACTTTATCACCTACTTCATATCCATATGTATCATTGATTTTTTTAAAGTTATCTATATTTAACATTGCCACAGCATACTTTTCAATGCTGGTGTCAATATACTCACTCATGTGCAAGAAGAAATACCTACGATTATAAAGCCCAGTTAAAAAGTCTCGATTTGCATGGTTTGTAACTAAATGTAAATTTTCAAGAGCTTCAATAGAATTGTTGATTCTACAAGAAAATTCTTCTTTTGAAAAAGGTTTCTTGATATAATCATTTGCCCCATTTTTAAGAAATAATGCACTTATTTCATCATCTTGATTCTCAGATAAAGCGATAATACTTAGATCATCTTTTGTGTATGCTTTTCGTATTGCAAAAGTGAGATCAAGACCATTCATTACCGGCATTTGATACTCGGTAATAATAAGTGAAATATCTGTATGATTCTCTAGTATTGCTAATGCTTCTTCACCATGTGCAACTGTGATAACTTGAAAAAATAAGTTTTCTAACATTGTTTTCATATGTGAGCGAATGACCATAGAATCATCAACAAGTAAGATTTTATGCTTTTTATTTTTATGAAGTCTATCTATGGTGTGAAGAATATAGTTAATATCATTTATCCCATTCTTAGTCACATAGTCTATAATCTCTTTTTGTAGAATCTTTTTTCTAAATTCTTTGTCGATATTTCCGCTTAAAACAATAATGCGCTGTTTTTTAGAGAGGACATAATCGACAACTTCACCATTTGGTGCATCTGGAAGGTTAAGATCAAGTAGAGTTAGGAAATATGTATAAGCTTTTAAAAAGAGCTTAGCTTCTTGCAATGTATAAGCAATATCAACCTCAAACTTGAGTGTTTCTTTGATTTTTTTTGCTATGAGTTTTGCGAGTGTTTTATTATCTTCAACGATTAATATTTTTTCCATATTTTCCCAGATGTCTATAATTGATTTTTATCCATTTTACTATAATTTATCTATATTTATATCTATTAAGGTTACTATCCGTTTTATGAATTACTTAAGTGTTACTATAGATAAATTAAAAGCAAAACAAAATGTTTTTTTAACTGGTGGAGCGGGGGTTGGGAAGACGACCATCACTCGTGAAGTTATTAAAGTCTATGAAGAAGATGCTAAAAAAGTTGCCAAACTCGCTTCAACAGGAATGGCGGCGACTCTTATCGGTGGACAGACTTTGCATAGCTTTTTTGATTTAGGTATCGCTTCTTCAATTGAGGAGCTAGAAAAAAACTCAAAACTCTTGATAAAGAAAAAAATTAAAAAGCTTATCCATGCAATTGACTTGGTTGTCATTGATGAAATATCCATGGTTAGTGACTCACTCTTTGAGATGATAGTGCTTAGACTCGAACAAAGTGATTTTACTGGCTCTCTTTTAGTTGTTGGGGATTTCTTACAGCTTCCTCCTGTTGTTCGGGGAAATGGTGAAGTGATGTTTGCTTTTGAGTCAGTGGCATGGGAAAAGTCTGCTTTTGAGACAATAGAGTTGACGCATATTTACAGAACAGACGACAAGCACTTTATTGAGTTGCTTCACCATATTCGTTACGGATTTATAGATGAAAGTATACATAACCATTTAAATGAATATATCAAGCCGCTTGGAGATAATTTAAATGAATTCACCTTTCTTTTTGGAAAAAACAATTCAGCAAGCTTACATAATAAAAAGCAGTTAGAACACATTGATGAAGAGCCATTTATTAAAGAGGCTCAAATCATTAAACATCTTAGTAGTGTGAATGATAATGAAATAGATAGATATATGTCTGATGCGAGAATAGAAAAAGAGCTGGAGCTCAAAATTGGCGCACCTGTTTTATTTACAAGAAATGCATGGAACTATTTTAACGGTGAAAGAGGAACTGTAGTCAACAAAGATGCTACGTATATTTATGTACAAAAGTCTGATGGAAAAATTGTAAAGCTTGAGTCTGTGGCGATGAGTAAAAGCATGTGGAAGGAGAAAACAGTGGATGGCAAGAAAGAGATGCTTGAGGAGAATCTCTTCAGTGTTTACCAATACCCTATAAAACTTGCCTTTGCAATCACCATTCATAAGTCTCAAGGCATGAGTATAGAAGATCTGATAATCGACACAAATGAGATTTTCGCACCTTCACAGTTTTATGTGGCGCTCTCAAGAAGTTCAAACCCCTCAAGACTTAATCTTATTGCACCGCGATGCCAATGGTATGACTTAGCTTTTGTAAATCAAAAAGCTGTGGCGTTTGTTAAGGGAGAGAAGTGTTAAGAAATGTAGACAGAGGTGTTTTGTACATGCTTCTCGGTGCTTTGATCTCAGCACTCAATGGGGCATTGACAAAAATTTTATCTGAAGATATGAGTGCATTGGAGATTGTATTTTTCCGTAATCTTATCGGTGTTGTCATAATTTTGTATGCATTAAAACACACTGCCCCAAAACTCACTGGCGGCAAATTTCATTTACTTATCATCCGTGGTGTTTTTGGCTTTTTAGCAATGATACTTTTCTTTTACACCATAACAGTCATCCCTCTTGGTGAAGCGATAACCTTAAACAAAACTTCACCGCTTTTTGGAACTGTATTGGCATTTTATCTATTAAAAGAGCATCTTAACATGAAAACAGTTGTAGCACTTTTAATCGGATTTTTAGGAATAGTCTTAATTACGAAACCTTTTGGATTTATGATTTCGTATGAGCATTCACTAGGGATACTTGGCGGATTTTTCGCAGCGGCTGCCTACACAACGATTAAAAAGATAAAAGATATATATGACGCAAGAGTTATTGTTCTTTCTTTTGTAGGAATTGGGACAGTGTTACCGGCTATACTTTTTTTACTTGCACCTTATGTGGATGCTCCAGATTCATTGCAATTTCTTTTTCAAGAATTTACAATGCCAAATAGTTTGTATTTGTGGGCAATGATAGGGTTTATGGCTTTAATTTCAACACTTTCTCAGTGGCTGCTTACAAAAGCATACAGCGCTTCAAAAATAGCTATTATCGGTGTTATCTCTTATACCAACATCCCCTTTGCCATTGGTTTTGGATGGATGCTTGGAGATAAGTTTCCGGACGCTTTAACATTTACCGGAATCGCTTTGATAATTTTGGGTGGAATCTTAGTTTCAAAGAGTAAAAAGTAATGTAGTCCTTTTTGTTTATGAATCTTTATCGTGTTGGGAATGATAAAAATTTTTCACATTAAGTGAAAGTGTTTCTAAACGTGCTGTGACTTTTTCATTCACTTTATCTGCTTTAACCCCAGTTAAAATCTCCATACCTTCATCAATGGACTTAACAGCATAGATAGCAAAGTTTTTTCTCTTCACCGCTTTGAGCACTTCTGACTTGAGCATAAGATGTTTGATATTACTATGAGGGATGATAACTCCATAAAATACTTTTGGATCTCTTCGCATACAGATGTCAAAAAATCCTTCTATCTTTTCATTAACACCGCCGATAGGCTGAATCTCTCCAAATTGGTTTACCGAGCCTGTGACTGCGATGTTTTGCTTAATTGGAAGCTCTGAGAGGGATGAAAGAATGGCATATAATTCAGTAGATGAAGCGCTATCCCCATCAATCATTCCATAGGATTGCTCAAATACAAGTGAAGCTGATAAACTAAGAGGTATATCTTTAGCGTATCTTGAACCGATGTAAGCACTCAGAATCATCACACCTTTAGAATGAAGTGGACCACCGAGTTCAACTTTACGTTCTATATCGATAATTTCACCTTTACCGATTCTAGTTCTAGCAGTTATGCGTGATGCAAGACCAAAATTATGACCGCCAATAGAAATATAACTCAGGGCATTAATCTGACCAATCACTTCACCACTAAGATTAATCATAATTGTACCTTCATCTATTTGCTCATAAAGCTTCATTTGGATGCGATTTTGTCGTTGTATTTTTGCATGGAGTGCTTTTTCAATATCGCTTTTTTCTATCACTTCATGTTTAGATTTACTTGCATAATAATTTGACTCTTTTAAAAGATCAGCAAGTGTACTTAGATGCGTGGAGAATTTTAAAGAGTGAGACACATCACGTGAGCTTTGCTCTATAACTCTTCCGACAGCTTCTTTTGTAAGAGGAAGAAGTTTGTCATTTTTTGAAATAGTCCCAATCATTCGAGCGTAGAGTTGAAGGTTTTTATCACTTCGTGGCATTTCATCTTCAAAATCCGCATTCACTTTAAAAAGCTCTTTAAAATCAGGGTCGTAATGGTAGAGAAGATAATATAAAATTCTTTCACCAATAAGCACTACTTTCACACTAAGTGGAATTGCTTCTGGTTCGAGAGAGGTCGTGCTTATAAGTGAATATTGTTCTGAAAGCGATTGTATTCGTATCTCTTTTGCGAGCAATACACGTTTAAGTTCTTCATATGCGAAAGGTTTCATAAGAAGTTTTCTTGCATCTAAAAGAAGGTACCCACCATTTGCTTTATGTAGAGCTCCGGGTTTTATCATAGTAAAGTCAGTGACTAGAGTACCAACTTGAGAAGTATGTTCAACCTTTCCTATAAGATTTTGATGTATAGGATTGTCTTCGTAAACAATAGGAGCATTAGATTTTTGTTTATGAGAAACAAAAAGGTTGACTTTATATCTTTCAAAAGATGGAGTGTAAAGTTCTTGCATAAATGCTGGTACATTCATAGTGTCTGATGTACTTAAAAAATCTTTTACATTCTCAACAACATCATCTTGAAGTTCATTAAGATAATTATGAATCTTATGTGAATTTTTATATTTGTTTCGGACTTCATCAATGAGTAATCCTACCGCTTCTTTTGTAGTTTTTCTCTCAAGCGCTTTAAACTCTTTTTGCAACTCTTTAGTGAGTTGTGTTACCTTGTGAAGTCCCTCTTTGACAATAAGTTCAAAAGCAATCATTTTGTCAGTAATTTCTTGTTTTTGTTTACCTTTAATAGCTGCATATTCTGTAGCAGAGAGTACTTTACCATTTACTATAGGTACAAATGTAACATGTGTGGTTGAGGATGCATTCATAGAAACATCGTGTTTACGTGCTTCTTTTTGTAGTTCTTCAAAGATTTCTGTCTGTTTATCCATATATTTTTGATTTATAACATCTCTTTGTTGGTTGTAGTTGCTTGTTTGAAAAACTGTGGGAAGAATACTTTGAAATAGTTCTATAAGTTCACTAATGTCATCTTTAAACTGGCTCGCAACTCCTGGTGCTAATTCGATTGCAATAGGCTTTTGTTGGTTTTTAAAGTTGTTGACGTAACACCAATCATTAGGAGTTACTTCATTCTTTGCTTTTGTTTTGAGCAGAGTAACGATAGCAGAATGCTTCCCAGTGCCTGAAGGACCCATTGCAAAAAGGTTGTACCCGTCTTGATTTATGTCAGTAGAAAAACTGACTGCATCCAAAGCATTCTTTTGCCCAATGGGCTGTTTTAAGAGTTTCAACTCAGCAGTAGTGTTGAATGAAAAAAGTTTAATGTCACAGCCATTGTATAGCTGAGATATTTTGAGTGAATCAATCATTAAAAATCCTTTTTAATAATTAGCTGTTTTATAAATTATACTCTCACTTTTCAAAATAGAACTTAAAGGGGGCATTAAGTTCTATTGGAATAGAATTTTCTCTAAAAGGACATAAAATGGTTTATGAGTTGTCAAATCCTGTTACAAAAACTTTAGTAACACACTTGAGAGATCAAAGGCAAGATGCTATACGTTTTAGACATACTATCTCAGAACTTACTAAACAACTTGTATATGAAGCATTAAAAGATTTTCCTTTAATAGAGAGAAATATAGCAGTATGGCAAGGTAATGGTACTTTTTTTACAATAGATGAAGAAAAGATAATGGTAGTTACAGTGCTAAGAGCTGGAATGCCTATGCTTGATAGTGTGATGGAACTTTTACCAGAAGCAAAAGCAGGGTTTTTGGCAATGAAAAGAGATGAAACAACACATAAAAGTATACTTTATTATGACAGGCTTCCTGATTGTAAAGGAAAAACAGTTCTTTTGGTTGACCCGATGCTTGCTACTGGTGGATCCATGGTCGATGCCTTAGATCTAATCAAATCTCGAGAAGCATCAAAAATTATAGCATTAAATATTATAGGCTCGCCGGAGGGCTTAGAGTATGTTCGTTCTACTCATAATGATGTTGACATTTATATAGCCCAAATTGATGAAAAACTTAATGATGATAAATATATTATTCCTGGTTTAGGTGATGCAGGAGATAGAGCGTATAATACTATTTGATTAAAATTCAAAAGTACCATAACTCCCCTTTGCAGATCTATATAGAATCTACAAGAGTTATTCACCCTTTTTGACTTTAAAGTGATAATATTTCTGATTTAGATAAGAACTAACATCCTCGATCTCTTCTTCAAACCAACCAACATTTGTACCATTTGCACAAGCAGCTACTGTAGAATGAAGTTTGTCAAAGTTATTTACCTTGTCTTTTCTATATTTAAATTTCTCTGTACTATGACATTTTGTACAATCGTTCTCATCAAATAATTGTTTTGCAGCATTCATATCAGCATAGGCATTAGCTATAGGAAATAAAAGAGAAGCACTTAAGATTAATTTATACATATCATATCCTTGATGTGAAAATAAAGTTAACAATATTTTATCGCTTAAAAGTTAATCGAAAATTATAATAATAAGTTATGTATAAAGATAAGTAGTGAGCTTAGTTATTTTATCTTTTTATATATTAGATTAATTATCTGGATCTTTAATATACGAAATATCGTATATAATATATATAAATTAGTATATTATAATATATAAAATAGATATTAAATTATATATATTGCATATAAAGCACAGTATAAATAAATATAATACGTTTTAAATGTATATTTAAGTACATTAAATGTACAATATTTTTATATAAGTGATAAATTTAGGGAAAATGAATGAGCGTATTAACACAAAGTGAAAAAGATGGTTTAGATGAAGTTTTTTTATCTATTCATACAAATGACAAAAATTATATAAAGGAGTTACTTCATCGCATAAACTTTAAAAAAGTATTTCAAGAAATATATAAGAGAGATTAGTCGAGTCATATCTAGTAAATATTGAGTATAATATCTTTATAATTTAGTTTTAATTTGGAGTCCTTATGATATATGAATTTTGGAAAGATTATGAAGAATTACTTTCATATGAACAGGCATCTCTTTTGGATTATAGATTGGATAGTATATCCATCAAAATCAATAGTTTTTTCCAAAGATTGATAATACATCACATAGAAAAAAGAGACATAAAGTTTTATCTTGCAGGTTCATGTTTAAAATCTGATGTTTTTAGAGATTTAGATATTTTCTTTCCTGTGAATGAAGACAGAGAACTTATGAATAATGCTATGAATCAGGATTTTTTTGAGTATGAAAATAATTCCTATACATATAAATATAAAAACGATATTTATCAGCTTGTTTTTAGAGAAAGATTTAAAGATGCATCTTTAAAAGAACTTGTAGATGGTTTTGATTTTGATTCAACAAAGATAGCGTTTGAGTGTAGCTACGATACAAAGAAGAGACTTTTTAGTATTGTCAAGTGTGATATGAGAATGGAATTTGTAAACTATATAAATACAAGAACAAATAATCTTTCTCGAGTCAGTGTTAACCCTTTCGTGTCACTCCAAAGAGCAATCTATTTTTTAAAACGAGGGGATGATGTTCCTTATGATGTCTTTCTTCAGGTATGCTCAAAAATAGCAGACATTAAAATAAATAATAATGAAGATGCATCTTTACATTTTACAAATTTACAAGGGAATCCAAATAAGTTGAGTAATATTAAAGATGCGATTACACATTATATTGACAATCATAAAGAAAGCGATTAGGAATAGGGTTTTAGAAGTTTAAAGAAGGAACTCTCACTCAATGTGAGAGTTTAAGCTAGGATAGGATTATAAATCACCTTCGTGCTTACCAAGATACTCAGCAACACCTTCAGTTGTAGCTTTCATGCCTTCATCACCTTTTTGCCAACCAGCAGCACATACTTCACCATGCTCATCAGTGAATTGCATTGCATCTACCATACGGATCATCTCATCGATGTTACGTCCAAGTGGTAAGTCATTTACTACTGCGTGACGAACTACACCTTTACCATCTATTAAAAATGAACCACGTAAAGCTACCGCTTCACCAAAAAGAACATCATAATCTTTAGAAATTTGCTTAGTAAGGTCAGCAACAAGAGGGTAACCAACACGGCCAATACCACCATTGTTGATTGGAGTCTCTCTCCAAGCAAAGTGAGAAAATTGAGAATCTACTGAACAACCGATAACTTCAACACCACGATCTTTAAATTCTTGAAGTCTGTGATCAAAAGCGATAAGTTCAGAAGGACATACAAAAGTAAAGTCTAGTGGATAGAAAAATAAAACAGTACCTTTTTCACCCATGTTTTCTGATAATTTGAAGTCATCAACGATTGAACCGTCACCTAAAACTGTTGTTGCTGTAAAGTCTGGAGCTTGATTTGTTACTAGCATATATATATCCTTGTGTGTGTTTAATTTATATTTGGAATTCTAACTGAATTAAATTAATGAAATGTATATGCTGTAAATGTAATATTATAATTTAAGGATAAACTTTATCCCTAAATTACAATATTAAATATTTATAGATAATAATTATCCTTTAAGCTTGAGAGGAGTATAATTGAGAATAAAACAAGGAGTGACTGATGAGACAGTATGAAACATATAAATGTAATAAATGTGGTAACGAAGTGGAAGTGCAAAACGTTGGTGGTGGTGAATTGCATTGTTGTGGTGAAGCTATGGAGATGATAACAGAGAATTTAACTATGGTAAATTTACTAAAAGCATTTGCTGGTGAATCACAAGCAAGAAACAAATATGAATATTTCGCAAAAGTTGCTCAAAAAGAGGGTTATAGAGATATTGCAGAACATTTTCAAAGAGCTGCAAATAATGAAAAGCAACATGCCAAAATGGAATTAGCACTTAACAATAGAATGGCAAGTGGTAGTGAAAATAACTTTGGAAATACAAAAGAGAATCTTCAAATGGCGATTGATGGTGAAAGTTATGAAAATGTAACCATGTATCCTGATTTTGCACAGATTGCAAAAGATGAAGGACATAAAGAAGCTGCTAAATTATTTACTGGAATTGGCAAAATTGAAGTAGAACATGAAAAAATGTTTCAAATGTTACTAGATAGACTTGAAGCTGATGCTGAGTTTGTAAGTGAAGATGAAGAAGAAGCTTGGATTTGTGAAGTCTGCGGACATGTTCATTATGGAAAAAAAGCTTTAAAAACTTGTCCTGTTTGTAAACATGGTGAAGAATATCAATCAAGGTTAAATTCTAAAAAATAAAAAATTCTCTTTTCTATGGCATAATAATAAGAAATAATTATTGAGGATGCTTAGATGAGAGGTATGATTTTTACAGAGTTACTAGAATTGATTGAAGAGAAGTTCGGTTATGATAAACTAGATGAGGTAATTGATGCTTCAGGCTTGGATAATGACGGTGCTTACTCAGCTACTGGAAATTATCCTTTTGATGAGCTTGTAAAAATTGTTGTAAGTTTAAGCGAGCAGACAGAGATACCAGTACCGGCACTTCTTGAAGTGTATGGTGAACATCTTTTTCCCAAGCTTATAAAAGTTTTACCAGCTTTTGGTAAAGATGCGGATATTCTTCAGTTTGTTGAGAGCGTTGAGAACCACATACATGTACAAGTAAGAAAGCTATATCCTGATGCTGAACTGCCTACATTTGAACTAGTNAGCTCTTCGGATGACTTACTGAAATTTTATTATGTATCTTCAAAAAAGATNCCTCAGTTGGCTAAGGGTTTGATTATTGGTGCATCAAAGCATTTTAATCAGCCGGTAAATGTAGAGTTCACTGAAGCTGAGGATGGAAAATTTCTTTTCACTGTGAGTAAGATTGATTAGATGTCTGAGGAGAAATGGACTAGACGTATCACTCGAGAAAGAAATGCGAGAAAAGAGGCTGAAAAACTTTTAGAAGATAAAAGTTTAGAGCTTTGGAATTTAAACCAAAGTCTTGAGGGGATTGTTCAAGAAAGAACACTTGCTCTGGAAAAAGCTTTGGGTGAAGCAAAAAAAGCAAATAAAGCAAAAGATGATTTTCTCTCAAGTATGTCCCATGAAATACGAACACCTTTAAATGCAATTATCGGTTTTGTTGAGATAATGCTTCGAAAAGATGTGGATGTTGATAGAAGAAAAAAGTATCTTAAAACAATTCAGCAAAGCGGTAAAAATTTACTTCGTGTAATCAATGATATTTTAGATTTCACTAAACTTCAAAGTGATAAATTACATATTCATCGCGCTAAATCAAACTTAAAAGAGATCCTCTCGGATAGTTGCAGGTTATATGAGTCAAAAGCTATAGAAAATAAAGTGAACTATTCATGTTGCTTTAGTGAGAATTTTCCTAAAGAGATTATTGCTGATGATATAAGAATTATTCAAATATTAAATAACTTTATAAGCAATGCAATGAAGTTCACTCCTGAGAATGAATCCATAAGAATTGATATTAGGTATGAATATGAAGGCTCTGCATTAAGCGTGCGGGTTATAGATACTGGTATTGGTATAGAAAAAGCTAAGCATGATAGTATTTTTATACCCTTTGAGCAAGAAGATGTCGGAACCACAAGAGAATATGGCGGAACAGGTTTAGGTCTTGCGATATGTATGTCTTTAATTAAGATGATGGAAGGTGAACTGATATTTGAAAGTAAGAAAAATAAAGGCAGCACTTTTGGCTTTAAGCTAAGAGTAGAGTTACCAACTTAGATTTAGATATAATTCCATCGATTTATGAAGCGAGACTTCATATCTCAATAAGGAAAATCGATGACAAAAGAGTACATATTTACCTCTGAGTCTGTAACAGAAGGGCACCCTGATAAGATGGCGGATCAGATCAGTGATGCAATTTTGGATTATATAATTGAGAGAGATACAGAAGCACGTGTTGCGTGTGAAACTGTAGTATCTAATGGTTTTTGTGTAATTGCAGGCGAATTGAAGACAAAGGCATATGCCCCTATGCAAGAGATTGCAAGAAGAGTTATTCAAGAGATAGGATACACAGATGCGACGTACGGTTTTGATTACCGTGCGGCTGCAGTTTTAAATGGGATTGGTGAACAATCTCCGGATATTAATCAAGGTGTTGACCAAAGCAGTGGTGAAGTAGGCGCTGGTGATCAGGGTATGATGTTTGGTTATGCTTGTGATGAGACAGATGTTTTGATGCCTTTACCAATTCATTTAGCACATCGCTTAACGCAAAGATTAGCTCTTGTCCGTAAAGAAGGAATAGTTCCATATCTGCGCCCTGATGGAAAAGCCCAAATAAGTGTAAAATATATAGGGGACAAAGCAGTTTCAGTTGAAACTATAGTTATATCAACACAGCACTCTCCTGATGTTTCCCAAGAGCAGATTCGTATGGATATGATTACTGAAGTGATTAATGAGGTAATCCCAACCGATATGATGCACGAGGATACTATTATACATATTAATCCCACAGGAAAATTTGTAATCGGCGGACCTCAAGGGGATGCAGGACTTACGGGTAGAAAAATCATAGTAGATACATATGGTGGTTCTTGTCCTCATGGTGGGGGTGCTTTTTCAGGTAAAGATCCAACCAAAGTAGACAGAAGTGCAGCTTATGCTTGTCGTCATATTGCAAAAAATCTTGTTGCTGCTGGCGCATGTTCAAAGGCAACACTCCAAGTAGCGTATGCTATTGGGGTGGTACAACCAGTTTCAATTATGGTAGATACGCATGGAACTGGTAAAGTAAGCGAAGAAAAAATAGAATCTTGCGTAAGAAAACTTTTTGATCTTTCACCAAAAGGGATAATAGATTCCTTAGATTTACTTCGTCCTATTTACAAGAAAACTGCTGCATACGGACACTTTGGTCGTGAGGAAGAAGGCTTTACTTGGGAATATACGGACAGAGTAGATGAAATTAAAAACTATTTAGATTTGTAACTTTTGATTAATTTGCATCTTTATCTAGTAACTTTTAGCTACATTTAAAAATCTTAAGTGTATAGTCTATTTTATAAATTATATAGGAGACGAATATGTCAGTAATAATTAACGATACGTGTATTAACTGTGGTGCTTGTATAGACGAATGTCCAGTAGAAGCAATTGTAGATGAGGATGATAATCCATTAGATGAGGATATCTATTACGTATATGGTGATAAATGTGTAGAATGTGTTGGGCATCATGATGAACCAGCATGTGCTACTGCGTGTCCTACTGAGGGATGTATTACTTGGGATCAAATTAATGATAGCCCTTCACACCGTGAAGATATCACTCAAGAACAAAGAGATAACCTTCAACCTGTTGTAGAATAGGCGTGGTTTTGTAGGAAATTTTTCCTACAAACTCTTAAAATACTAAAACTTCATTTTTAAATAAAAACTTCTTAAAAAACATTAACTCCCAAATAAAACATAAGTAATTTTTCACTTTCAAGTTAAATCTATATTTATTTCGATATAATTCCGTTCTAATTTTATATTTTACAGGAGATTTGATGGAAAGAACACTATCAATAATTAAGCCAGATGCAGTTGCTAAAGGTGTTATCGGAAAAATTTTAGACAGATTTGAGAGTAATGGACTTAAAGTGGCTGCAACAAGAAAGATGCAACTTTCACGTATGGATGCTGAAGCATTTTATGCTGTTCACTCTGAGAGACCTTTCTTTGGAGACTTAGTTGACTTCATGATTAGTGGTCCAGTAGTTGTTTCTGTTTTAGAAGGCGAAAATGCTATGCAAATCAACCGTGATTTAATGGGCGCTACAAATCCTAAAGAAGCTGAAGCTGGTACTATCCGTGCAGATTTTGCTGAAAATATAGATGCAAATGCGGTTCACGGAAGTGATTCTGTAGAAAATGCAGCTATTGAAATTGCATTTTTCTTTTCTGAGAGAGAAATTTCATAATTCACTTATGCAAGTTACCCTTAGAAAAATAACAAAAACACCATTAGATTTTGAAATAAAATCTAATGAAATAACTTTTAAAGGTTATTTAGAGTATTATGCTGGTAAATTAATCTTGCTTAAAGCAGATATCAATGGTTCAGTAGATACTCAATGTAGTACATGTGGTGAAGATTTTGACCTTGGAGTAAATGAAAAAATAGAATTTTTCATTTCAGATGGTCTATATAATGGGGACAACATCGATATTGATGTTGTTGAATCATTTAACTCCACCATAGATCTTGATGAACTTTTAATCTCTGAGATTGAGCTAATTAAGAGTGACTATCATAGTTGCAAAGATTGTAAACAAAATTAAACAAAGGAAGAAGATATGGCAGTACCTAAGAGAAGAGTCTCTCATTCACGTTCAGCGAAAAGAAGAACTCACTACAAAATCACGTTAGCTAAACCAGTTAAAGATGCTGATGGAACTTACAGATTACCACACCACATCAACCCAACTACGGGTGAGTATAAATAATCAATGGTAAGGATTGCTATTGATGCAATGGGCGGGGACTTCGGTCCTGATCCAATTGTTAAAGGTTGTATAAACGCTCTCAAGAAAAAACAATTTATACCTATACTTGTAGGAAAAAAATCAGAAATTTTATCTCTGTTACCGAAACGTTATAGAGATAAGATTTCTATAGTAGATACTGATGACGTGATCTCTATGAGTGATGCAGCGACTGACGCAGTTAAAAGAAAAGATAGCACAATTTATAAAGCAGTTGAGCTTGTAAAAAATGGTGAAGCCGATGGGCTTGTGTCTGCCGGACATAGTGGAGCTACTATGACGCTAGCAACCCTTAGACTTGGTCGTTTAGAAGGGATTGCTCGTCCAGCACTTGTAACTCTGATGCCCACAAGAACAGGAAAAAAATCTATTATCTTAGATGTAGGTGCAAATGTTGATTCTAAAGCTGAGCATTTAGTACAATTTGCGATTATGGGTGGATGCTACGCTCATGATGTTTTAAAAATTGAAAACCCTTCAATTGGTCTTTTAGCAAATGGTGAAGAATCATCTAAAGGAAATGAAGTTACAAAAGCTGCGTATAAATTACTTCAAAACTATAAAGGTTTTAAAGGGAATGTTGAGGGTGGAGATATCTTCAACGGCTCATGTGATGTAATAACCTGTGATGGTTTTATTGGAAACTTAGTTCTTAAAACGAGTGAAGGTGTAGCTTCAACGATTAGCGGTCTTATAAAAGACTATATTAGAAAGTCCCCCATTGCAATTACTGGTGCTTTGTTAATGAGAAAAGTTTTTAAACTTCTTAAAAAACAGATTGATTATGCTGAAATTGGTGGTGCTCCACTTATCGGGATAAAAGGTTGCGCTATAGTGAGTCATGGAAAAAGTAATGCTAAAGCGATGGAAAATGCGATTTATCAAGCAATCACTTATGTAGATACAGGTGTTAATAAACATATTTTAGAAAAACTCAAAGACTATAACGACACAAAATAAGGACTTCTTATGGCTTATGCTGCATTTCGCTCGATTGGTGCTTATGTTCCAAATAAAATTTTAACAAATGAAGATCTCTCAAAAATGGTTGACACTACAGACGAGTGGATCACTAAAAGAACAGGCATCAAAGAACGTCATATTGCAGCAGAAGATGAAACTACGAGTGACTTAGGTGTCAAAGCAGCCAAGTTAGCGATAGAACGTAGTGGAATTGAGCCAAATGAAATAGATATGGTTATTTGTGCAACTATTTCGCCTGATTATTTTTGTATGCCTTCAACTGCTACTATTATCTCAACAAAACTTGGTCTTGGAACTGCGACAGCATTTGATATTTCTGCTGCATGTACAGGTTTTGTATATATTCTCTCTATTGCTAAAGCTTTTATTGAGTCAGGAATGAAAAAAAATATTCTTATCATTGGAGCTGAAAAATTATCAGCTATTACTGATTATACAGATCGTGGAACTTGTATTTTATTTGGAGATGGAGCAGGGGCAGCTATTATCTCTGCAACAGAAAATAAAGATGAGGGCATTATTGATGTACATACCGGTGCTGATGGTACGTATGCAGATTTACTTATGACTCCAAATGGTGGAACAGGTTCACCACATGATTCATTAGAACAAGAAGCTAGTGCATGTTATATGCAAATGAAAGGAAATGAAACATTTAAAGTTGCAGTACGTACTTTAACGAAAGATGTTGTAGAAATTCTTGCTGATAACAATATACAAAGTGATCAAATTGATCATTTTATTCCCCATCAAGCAAATTATAGAATCATTAAAGCTGTTGGTGATGCATTGAAAATGAAAGAAGAACAGGTTGTACTTACAGTTGCAAAATACGGGAATACATCTGGCGCTTCTATTCCGATGGCAATGAACGATATGTATGAGCAAGGTAAATTGAAATCTGGTGAATTAATGTTACTTGATGCTTTTGGTGGTGGACTTACTTGGGGTTCAGCACTTGTGCCTTTTTCACCATTGAGCAAAGCGTAAAAACTGATTATAGAGTTTATGCTATGGGCTCTATCATCCATCCCTTCTTTGAGATATCTTCATTAAAAAATTTACAAGTACTATAGTAGGAAAAAAAATGAAAAAAAACAATATAATTTTAATCGGTTTTATGGGTGTAGGAAAAGGAAGTATAGCTAGAGAGATTGTTCAGAATTCTTCGTATATAGCACTAGATACAGATGATCTAGTTGAGAGTATGGAAAACAAACGTGTTAAAAAGATTTTTCAAGAAGATGGTGAAGAATATTTTAGAAACTTAGAAAAAGATATTGCTCTGTGGCTTGAAAAAAGTGTTCAAAATACACTCATATCAACTGGTGGCGGTTTTTATAAGGTCAAAAATTTAAAGAAAATAGGTACAATAGTTCTTTTAGATTCTCCGTTTGAAAAGATTTTAAAAAGAATTCAAGAACATCCAAATGCAAAAGCTAAACTACGAAAAAGACCATTGCTCAGTGATTTAAAAGCTGCAAAGCAGCTGTATAAGCAAAGACGTCCAGAGTATTTAGCTCTTGCAGATATTGTCATAGATGTTACGGATAAAAGTGTTCAAGAGTGCACAAAAGAAATTTTGAAAAAGGTAAAAAAATATGTTTAATAAAATAATACTGGCATTATTGCTAATGGTTTCCTCATTGTTCTGTGCAGAAATTAATTGGGAAAAAGATTATGATAGTGGGATTAAAAGAGCTACAGCTGAAAATAAGCCCGTTTTTTTCATAATTTCAAAGACTACATGTCCACCATGTATTCGTTTAAAAAAGACAACATTTAAAGATAAAGCTGTAGTAGATATGTTAAATAACAACTTTGTTTCGATTATTGCTTACACGGATAAAAATGATTTTATACCAAGACATATTCCTGTACGCTATACACCAAGTTCATGGTTTTTAAAACCAGATGGTGAACCAAGATATGAACCACTTGTTGGTGGACTTGATGCTATAAGTTTTGTAAGAGCTCTAAATATTGTAAAAGATGATTTTGAAAAAGAAGTTAAAAATACTAAATAGTTAAAATTTCATAACGGTTTCTTCCGCTATCTTTTGCCTCATAAAGTGCACTGTCAACTTCTACATAGAGATTGTCAGCACTTTGAGTATTAGAACTATCAATCATCCCAACACCCATAGAGATTGTAAGATGATCACAAACGCTACTATATTCATGTTTAATATTTAATGCTTCTATGTTGTCTAGCACTTTTTGAGAAATTTTTTCAACTCCCTGTTCATCATTTGCGGTAAAAATTGCAGCAAATTCTTCACCACCTAATCTATATACAGCATCATCAGGTCGATTAAATGTTTCTTTTAGAGTATTTGCCACAGCTTTTAAGGCTCTATCTCCTTCTTTATGACCATAATGATCATTATATGGTTTAAAATGGTCAATATCTAGCATCATAAAGACTAAGGTTTTATGCTCACGTTTAGCAAGAGTTAATCGTTGATGAAAGTTTTTGTCAAATTCTCGTCTATTATAAAGACCTGTCATACCATCTGTTATAGAAACAATCTGTAACTGTTTTTTATCTGTTATATCGTTAACTATCATATCGTAACCAATAATTGTGTATTTAGCATCTAAAATATTTTTAATCTCTACATATATCCAAGCTACATTTTCTATATGGATTTCACCACTCCATGACTTTCCTGATTTTAGGGTACTTTTGATCTCTTTTATTTGATTGTCATCACTTCCAAGAAGAAGATTTGATTCATGGAAAATTAAGTCTTCTTTTTCTAAACTAAAAAGCCTAGCAAGTGATTCAGTAACCTCTATAATTTGAAAGTCAGTATCTAGTTTTGCTATATTTACATTTTGTTCTATAAGGTGAAAGTGTCTATCGATATCTTCTGTATATTTTGCAGAACTTCTAAGAACCGCAAAAGCAATAATAGAAGAGATAAAACCAATAAGAACAAACAAGATGAAAATAATAATTATTGAGTTTGTTTTTGAACTTTGCGCATTATTATAATAATCAATCGCTTTGTTATTGGCAAATTCTTTTAGGGTGTAGATTTTAGAATTAAGAATTTCGGCATAAGAAGCTTCCTTTTCTTTGTAGTCACTTATGTTAGTTGTGTTTTCATCTAAAAGCATATTGATAATAGTGTCTCTATGTTTTTTCCATTCTAAAAATGCATTATAGCTGTTGTCTATATCTTGAATATCTCCAAGGTATCTTTCGTATATAAGCTTGTAAAGATCAATAGAATTGTCATAATGGACTGCAATTGCCATACTAAGATTATAAATTTCTTTAATATTTTCTAAGGAGCTAATAATTTGCATCTTGTGTTGAATATGTACAGATTCTGTCTCAATATGGGCAATAGCATTACTTACTGTAAAAGGATGGTTATACATATCCTCAGTAATTTGACTTAAATCAAGCATCTTATATATAGAGGTAACACCTAATATAGTTGTTAGCAACAAGATAGATAAAAAAGATAAAATGAGATTTTTATTTGAAGCCATATAGTTCTTCCCTTGTATTGAACATTTATGATACAACAATTTGGATATAATTTGCAAATAATTTATACGATAGGAATATGAAATGATATTTACAACAACAACAGCCTCTACTTTTACTAAAGAATTTGACGAACTCTTACAAAGAGGGAAAATGGATATGGCTCATGTTAGCTCTATTGTTGGGAACATTATCGATGAGATTAAAAATGAGAAAAATTCTGCTTTAAAAAAGCATATTGCAAAGTTTGATAAGTGGACTCCTGAGAGTGATTTTGATCTAAAGATACCAACAAATTATATGGAAGAGGCATATAAAAACCTTGATGAAACTTTAAAGGCAGCACTGCACCTAGCATATGATAGAATTCGAATATATCATGAAAAGCAAAAACCAAAATCATGGTTTGATGATGAGCCAAATGGAACGATACTAGGACAACGTGTAACTCCGGTGGATAGTGCTGGACTCTATATTCCAGGTGGAAAAGCAGCATATCCATCATCACTTTTAATGAATATTATTCCAGCACAAGTTGCAGGAGTTGAGAGGATTGTGGTATGCACTCCTACGCCTGAGAATGAGATAAATGATCTTTTATTAGCTGCGTGTCATCTTTGTGGTGTTGAAAATCTCTTTAAAGTTGGCGGTGCTTCTGCAATTGCTGCTATGGCTTATGGAACTCAAACAATACCAAAAGTGGATGTAATTACAGGTCCGGGAAATATCTTTGTGGCAACAGCAAAAAAGATGGTTTATGGTGAAGTAAATATTGACATGATAGCAGGACCAAGTGAGATAGGAATCTTAGCGGATGATTCTGCAAATGCGAATCATTTAGCAATAGATTTGTTATCACAAGCTGAGCATGATGAGATGGCAAGTTCTATTTTGATTACTCCATCACAAAAGCTTGCAGATGCAGTAAAAATAGAAATTGAAAAGTGGCTTCTTGAGTTACCTCGTCAAGAGATAGCTAGAAAATCTATTCAAGATCGTGGTGCTATTATAGTTACTAAAACTATGGAAGAAGCAATTTATTTAATGAATCAAATAGCACCTGAACATCTAGAGGTTGCAACAAGTTCACCTTTTGAATTACTTCCTCTCATTAAACATGCTGGAGCAATCTTTTTGGGTCATAATAGTCCTGAAGCAGTTGGTGATTATGTCGCTGGACCAAATCACACGCTTCCCACAGGTGGTACTGCAAAATTTTATTCACCTTTAGGTGTTGAAAATTTTATGAAAAAAACTTCTATTATCTCTTTTTCAAAAAAAGGTATAAATGAGATTGGTGAAGCATGTGCTTTAATCGCAAGCACCGAAGGTCTAACTGCTCATGAGCAATCAGTAAGGGTCCGTTTAGATAAATAACTTTTTTGTATCTTTTATGACACTACTTTGACACTAGATATTGTTATAGTTAGGTGAAGTAAAGGATGCAAAGTGTCTGTAAATGTAAAAGAACTCTCAGGTTTATGTAAAGGTCTCAAACTACTTTATGTAGAAGATGATACTATGGCTAGAGAAACTACCTTGAAACTTCTAAATAATCTTTTTGATACCATTGTTGTCGCTGTAGATGGTGAAGATGGTTTAGAAAAATTTAAAAATGAAAGTTTTGATATAGTTCTAAGTGATATTAACATGCCTAATTTAAATGGATTAGAGATGTTAGAGTATATCCGAAATATAGATGAAAATATATTTGTCCTCTTGTTATCTGCTCATAATGATAGTCAGTACTTCCTCCAAGCCATAGAACTGAATATAGATGGATATATTTTAAAGCCACTTGTATATGAACAACTTTTCAAAGCCCTTCTTAAAATAGTAGAAAATATCAAACTTCGTGAGAGTGTAAAAAATTATCAAAAAGACTTAGAAGAAGAAGTTAAAACTCGAAATGAAGAGATTCTTCATAGATTGAATCATGATGATCTAACAGGTTTGCTAAGTCGCTATGCTTTTTTTAGAGACTTGGATCAAGTAACAACACCAGTAGTTCTTCTTATAGATATAGATAAATTTAAAGTTATTAATGAGGTATATGGTAGCAATAAAGGTTCACATGTTTTAAAGCAGTTTGCCTTATATCTAAGTGAAGTAATAGATGATGAGAAGTGTAAAATATACAGACTCTCTGCAGATGAATTCGCAATTGTTGATATGACAAATTATATAGATCCAGATAGATATGAAGAATGGATAGTAAAGCTTTTTAAACAACTCAGTAGCATTAGGCTAGAAATTGACAAGGATTTAATTGCTATAGATATTACCATTGGACTATCTAGTGTTGAAGAAAATAGTTATGAAAGTGCAAAGATAGCGCTAGATTATGCCAAAAAACATAGAAAACCTTATGTCATGTATTCATCGGCTATAGATCATAGAAAAGAGAGTGGTTTAACTTTAAAATGTCGGGATGAGATTGCCTTGGCAATTGATGATAATAGAGTTGTAGCTGTTTACCAAGCTATTGTAGATAAAGATGAAAATATAGTAAAGTATGAAACTTTAATGCGATTAAAAGAAGCCAATACTGATAACCTAATGTCTCCTTTTTATTTTTTAGATGTAGCAGTGAAAACAAGACTTTATGAGCGTCTTTCTTCCACTGTTATTTTTAAAGCACTGCAAATCGTTTCGCAAACCAATAAAACATTGAGTGCAAATTTTAACTATAGCGATATTAAAAATGTAGCTTTTATCGAAAAACTTAAAGCTTTTTTTCTTTCTCATGTAGGTATTGGAAGTAGAGTTATTTTTGAGATAACTGAGAGTCAAGCCATAGAAAACTACGACGATGTTAAAAGGTTTATAGCCCAATTTAGAAAGTATGGTGTTCAAATTGCCATTGATGATTTTGGGAGTGGTTTTTCAAACTTTGAGTATATTTTGGAGATAGAACCAGACTATTTAAAGATTGATGGTTCTTTAATAAAAGATATAGACACAGATTCTAAAGCACATACTCTAGTTGAAGCGATAGTCCAGTTTTCTCATAAACTTGGTATAAAAGTCATAGCAGAATATGTCCATTCTAAAATTATTTTTGATATGCTCAGGAGTTTAGATGTTGATGAGTTCCAAGGCTATTATTTTTGTGAACCATCGGAAGAGATAGGCAAATAACCTTATGAATTATCTTAAGCTTTCTTCGTTATACATCCAAATTATACTCATACTTTTCGTAACAATAAGTTTATTTATTTTTCTTAATATTTATCAAAATAATGAACAAAGAGATACACTAAAAACAAATGTAAAACATTATAATGATGCCATAAAAAGAGAATTACATTTAAATATACATACATTATACGCTATTAAGTCATTATATATAGTTCAGGATTCAGTTTCAGAAAAAGAGTTTAATACATTTACTCAAGAAATCCTTAAACATCACCCCTCTATTCAAGCACTTGAATGGGTGCCAAAAATTTTAGAAAATGAACTTGTCTTAGGCTCCGACTTGGCTTCTTCACCTTCAAGAGTTAAAACCTTACTTCAAGCACAAAAAGAAGAAACAACCTTTGCTACTTCAAAGCTGAATTTAGTACAAACGAGGGATAAGGAAGATGGTTTTTTAGTTTTTTTATCATTAAAAAATGATGTACAAAATCTTGATGGATTTGTTCTTGGTGTATTTAAGCTTAAAGAGCTAATTTCTAGCGCATTGCAAAATTATGATCTCTTAGATACACAGATTCAGATAGACGATATAAGCGATGGTACTAAGTCTTTATATTATGGTGGTATAGAGAAAGATTTTTTTGTACATAGTGAAATATTGCAATTTTCTGGAAGAACATGGCAAGTATCCGGAGGTATTAGAAATCAGTATTTATCTATGAAGCATTTTTTTGCAAACAGTGTATTGTTGTATGGGTTATTATTGATTTTCTTTGTTTTGTACAGAAATGCAAAATTAAGAGAGAATGAGCTTGACTTACGTGGATTAAATAAAACACTTAAGGATAAATACAATCGTATCGTAAAAGAACTTGAAGACCATAAGCATGCAGTTGATGAACATTCCATAGTAGTTAAAACGGACCTTAGTGGAATGATAACATATGTAAATACAATGTTCATAGCAAGGAGTGGCTATCTAAAAGAAGAGCTTATTGGACATAATCAAAGTGTAGTGAAATCTGGAATTCATCCAGATAGTTTTTTCAAAGAGATGTACACAAGCTTAGAAAGTAGAAATATATGGCATGGCGAGATTTGTAATATGACCAAAAATGGATCTTTATTTTGGCTTGAGACAACTATTGTAGGGCTTCTTGATGATGAGCGAAAGAGTAAAAGTTATATAGCTATTAGTACAGATATTACCAATATAAAAGAGACAGAGAGAAACATACGAAAAAAAGACAGATTACTTTTAGAGCAATCACGTTTAGCTCAGATGGGTGAACTTATTAGTATGATTGCACATCAGTGGAGACAACCTTTGGGTGCTATATCGGCTACAAATATCGACTTGAAAATGAAAATGGAATTAGATATATATGATTTAAACAAGGAGAATGACAGAGAAGTTTGTAAAAACTATCTTACAAAAGGACTTGATCAAATCGAGCAACTCACTACAAATTTAACAACAACCATAGATGACTTCAAAGATTTTTATAAACCAAATCGTATACGTAATAAGGTCGGTATATATCAAGTAATTGAAAAAGCGAAAGTTATAATAAGTGCAAGCTATAAAGTAGACAATATTCGTATAGAAGAAGAATATCTATCTCATAATAAAATAGATATGCTTGATGGTGAAGTTATGCAGGTTTTATTAAATATTTTTAAAAATGCACAAGATAATTTTATAAGTAAAAATACTAAAAATAGATGTCTAAAAATTATTACAAGAGATATAGATAATGGTATAGTTATCAGTATAAGTGATAACGGTGGGGGAATTAATGATTCTATTATAGATAAAATATTTGATCCATATTTTTCAACTAAGAACATAAAAAATGGTACAGGACTTGGTTTATATATGTCTAAAGTGATTGTTGAAGATCATCATTGGGGTAGTTTGGATGTAAATAATATTGAAAACGGGGTAAAGTTTACAATAAAACTCAAAGAAGGAGACAGCTCAAGTGAAGAAAATATATAAACTGCAGTTTATTTCGTTAATCATAATATTGTTTGGGACTTTGAGTTATAAAACATATGAACAATATATAAATATATATGATACTCAAAAGCTTCTAACATTGAATGAAAGTGAGTCTTTAGCTACTTTTATCGAAGCATTTCGCAGTACCTACCAAGATAGTTTTATAAACAATCATATAGAAGTGACAGATAAAACTATGAAGCTTCTTCCTGTTCAAACCATAGGTGAAATTAGTCAAAGGTTTTCTTCTTCCTTGCATGGAGACATTATAATACGCACTGTTTCGGATAGACCAAGAAACTCGGCTAATATGGCAAATAATCTTGAACTTGAGATGATAAATTTTTATAAAAAAACCAAAACTTCAGAGAGTCGATTTTTAGAAAAAGAAGGTGGATATTATTATACTAAACCACTTTATATAACTCCGTTATGTATGAAGTGTCATGGAAAACGTGAAGATGCTATTCCTAGCATACGAGAAAAGTATGAAAAAGCGTATGATTATAAACTAGGTGATGTNCGCGGTCTTTTAAGCATAGAGATTAAGAAAAGAGAATACTTTAGTGTGCTTTATGATAACCTTAGAGAACATGTAATTATTTCCATATTTATGTTTTTGGCTCTGAGTATACTTATCTATTTTCTTATACGTAAAATATCGTATATGGAAGATGGGTATAGACAAAGGTTAGAAGATGAGCTTAGTCTAAAAGCAAAAGAGTTAGAGCAACAAAATACAGCTTTTGAAACTCTTTTTGAAAAGTCAATGCAAGGGACACTAATCCTTAAAGATGCAAAATTTACTCAATGTAATATTGCTATTGTAAGGATGTTGCGATACTCTTCTAAAAAAGAAGTGCTCAATCTTCACCCATCACAACTTTCGCCAGAATTTCAGCCAGATGGTGAATCTTCTTTTGATAAAGCAAATGAAATGATGCGTATTGCGATAGAAAAAGGTGGGCACTCTTTTGAATGGGTGCATTTACGTTCAGATAAAACAGAATTTTGGGTATATGTTACACTTACTCCGATGACTTTGTCTGATGGAGAGATTATTCATGTGTCATGGAGAGATATTTCTAAGCGAAAAGCACTTAAAGAACAAGTTGAACGTTATACAAAGGACTTAGAACTAAGAAATGAAGAGTTGGATAGTCTAGTTCAAGAAGAAGTTCAAAAAAATAAGAAACAACAAGAAGTTCTGTTTGAACAATCTAGAATGGCTCAGATGGGTGAACTTATAAGTATGATAGCACATCAGTGGAGACAACCACTTTCAGCGATTTCAGCAACTTCACTTGATTTAAATTTAAAACTAGAACTTGATAGTTTTGATATTCAAACACAAACAGGAAGAGATCAAGCAAGAGATTATTTTTCAAGTTCATTAAATAATATTGATGCCCTAGTACAAAACTTAACACTAACACTTGATGATTTTAGGAATTTTTATAAACCAAATAAACAAAGAAAAAAAAGTCTTATACACATACCAACGCAAAAAGCGTATAAAATTCTTGAAAGTACTTTGTATGATGTTAAAATTGTAGAAAAATATGATTCTATAGAAGTTTTAGAACTATATGAAACTGAGTTTATGCAGGTTATAATTAATATTATACAAAATGCAAAAGATAACTTTACATTAAAAGGTACTCAAAATGCTTCTATCACTATAAACACTTGGGATACACAAGTAAGTTCGATTATGAGTATTTGTGATAATGGGGGAGGGATCGGTTCTTTGATACTAGCAAAGATTTTTGATCCTTACTTTTCTACAAAAAGTGAAAAAAATGGAACAGGCTTAGGCTTGTATATGAGTAAAACGATTATCCAAGAGCATCATAATGGAAGATTGACTGCAGAAAATACTAATGATGGTGTATGTTTTAAAATAGAATTATTTAAAAAGGATCTCAAAAATGGAAATTGATAAAAAATTATTATTAGAAAATTCAAAATATTTTCATATATTATATATTGAAGATGATAAAGAGTTACGAGACTCAACTGTAAAACTATTTGATAATTTTTTTAAAAGTATTGATACTGCAAGTGATGGAGTGTCAGGCTATGAGAAATACAAAGCTAGGATAGATGAGGGAAAAGAACCTTATGATATTGTAATAACAGATATTAATATGCCAAATATGAATGGGATTGATATGTGTAAACAAATAAAATTTTTGAATGATACTCAGGCAATTATTATTGTGACAGCTTTTACGGAAATAGAATATTTAAATAATGCAATAGAACTTGGAGTAAATGGTTTTTTGAGCAAACCTATAGATATGAAATCTATAAAAAAGGTATTTTATACAGTAACCCAGCTAGTAGCCAATAGAAAATTAGAAAAAGAACATTATGAGCAAATAGAAAGTTTTAATATGCTTCACATAGATAAAAAAGATGCAAGCGGGTTTGCTTCTAGTAAAGATATTTTAGGAGATTTACAAAGCAATAAAGAAAAGATTTCTAAGCTTTGGACGAGTCAAGATATTGTTCATGAACGTTTAGAAGCTCATATGATAGATGTTGAGTTCTTTAGAAAACATTATGCTATAAAAGTAATTGAATATTTTTTGAGTGTAATTAAAGGTGACAATAAGGCTGGAAACTGTCCTGTGATTTTTGTCATGTTGGATTTTTTTAAAAATAAAGATTTACCACTAAAAGATATTTTTATGATTTGTGTTTTGTTTAAAAATACAGTTTCATCATACATTTTTTCAAAGTATTCGTTTAACCAAAAGCTTTTTGATGATATATCTTGTATTTTGGATAAAAATTTTGAAGGTGTGATTAGTAACTATCTTGAAATGAATTATACGATGATAATCCATAAACCTATAGAAAAGAAAAAAGAAGACTATGTCGTAGAAAAGTCACAAGAAGAATCAACTGAAGTGATAAATTATAGAGAATATGTTTTAGAACATGACATTTATGAATTGGAAGATTTAGAAGAAGATATTGATAGTTTAGCAGTATCTGTAACAGAAAGTAATCAGGTAAGCCTAGAAGACTTTACTAGTTTAGGGAATTATATTCTTCGTTATGGATCTATACTTAGTAACTATCCTATTTTTACTGAACTTGGAGCATATGTGGTGAAGCTAGGTGCTAATTTTACAAAAAATGCACAAATACTTTTTGATGATAGAGCAAGAATGATGAATATAGCGGCTCTTATTGAAGGTTTTGTGAATGATTTGATTGTATGGAGAAGAGAAGTTTTTGATAATAACATAGCTAATCCTCATTTCTTGAATCAATCATTCTTTTCAAATGTAGATACTATAATTATGTTTATAGAATATGATGAATCTGCCGTAGTAGAAGAAGATGACTTTGATGATATGTTTTTTTAAAGAGTGATTTTATAACCAATATTTTGAGTATTAGATATTAACTTTTCTGGAAGTTTTTTTCGTAAACGTTTTATGAGGCTTTTTATAGAATCATGAGAAAACTCTTTCTCTACTTCATCAAAATAAAGATGATTAAATATATCTATATAGTCAAAGTATTGGTTTGTATTACAGATTAATAGGGATAAAAGCTTTGATTCATTTTCTGTAAGTTCAACTTTTATATTGTTTTTAAATAATGTTGAGGTGGAAAACTTATAACTAAAATTTCCCTCTATAATTACAGTATCACTTCCTTCGCATGAGTCACATATTTTATACAAAACGGGGAGTATTTTTTCAGAGCTTATTGGTTTTTCCATAAAGCCATCTACTCCAATTTCTATTAAATCAATTAAATACTTTTTATCATCATGGGCAGAAATAATAACTACTTTTTGCTCAGCATTTATAGTAAAAATTAAACGTGTAAGTTCAATTCCATCAAGAAAAGGCATTTGTATGTCACTAATAAGAATATCATAATATTTACCAGTAGATTTATAATATTGTTTATATTGAGATAGACCATCTCTGCCATTTTCTGCTGTATCTACATGTTTAAAGAGGTTTTGAAAAACTTTTTGTGTTTGATCACGAAGTATATTATCATCTTCTACGTATAGTACAGAAAGATTTTGAGAGAGTAAACGTAATGATTTAAGCGTTATTGCCATAACTTTTCTCTTTAATTTATCTATTTGAAAAAATATTATACATTGATGAAATTAATTTTTATTTAAATATTTCAAATATACTCATTCTAAAAAGAAAATTAACACAGCATGATGCTTTATAATGAGTTTAAGTTTCTTTAGATAGTATTTAGCTTAGTGAAATAACTCCTATTTTTAAGGATATGGGTTGTTTTTAAAATATTTTGCTTATTGTGAAAAAAACTTAAACTTGCCATTAAAAAGGCTAAAGGAGAATATATGCAATTAGGTTTCCTAGTTGATTTGCACCTATGTATGGGTTGTAAAGGATGTGAGATCGCATGTAAAGTGGAAAATGAAGTACCACTTTCTACATGGAGATTACGTGTTAAATATGTAGATGTGGGGACTTTCCCAGAGACTAAGAGAACATTTACACCTCTGAGATGTAATCACTGTACAAATGCTCCTTGTGAGAGAATATGTCCAGTATCAGCACTCCATTATATTGATAATGGGATTGTTGATATTGACAAAGAAAGATGTATAGGTTGTGCTGGTTGTGTAATGGCATGTCCTTATGGTGCTATATATATTGATCCTCAAACAAATACTGCTGATAAATGTACATACTGTGCACACCGTATTGCTTCTTCTATGATGCCTGCTTGTGTTGTTGCTTGTCCAGTTGAAGCAAATATCTTTGGTGATGTAGATGATGCTACTTCAAATATTTCTAAATATATTCAGAAAAATCAGTCAAATATTCAAGTTCGTAAAGCAGAAAGAGGAACTAATCCAATGCATTGGTATGTAAATGGTGGTCAAGTTGCGCTTAATCCTTTAGCATCTGAAAGACCAGAGGGTCATCACCTATTTGGTAAGATGACATCGAAAATGCCAATAGGAGGTCACTAGATGGCAGCTCATGAAATGTTAGCAGCAACAAATGCTGTAGTAAGTTTAGATGTTGGTCTTCCTGGGATTGTTTGGCCTTGGTTGGTTACGGTAAATATGTGGGCAAAAAGTATCGGTACTGGTGTTATCTTTATGTTGTTTTTACTTTTAAGAACACATCCAGAATCAGGTAAGAACTTAAGATTTATGACTGCAGCAACTGCATTTATATTTATTAATATTTTCTTATTATTCACACTTGCTGATTTACACCAACCATTTAGAATGTGGCATATATTCTTTTACCCTCACTGGACATCTGCGATTACATGGGGTTCATTTATGGCATCTGCATTCTTAGGTCTTTTAACTCTTTTAGTATTCTTGGGATACACGAAAAAAGATGAGACTTTTGATAAAGTATTATTATGGACTACGATACTAGCTATCCCTGTAACTCTTTATACTGCAGCACTTATGGCTCAGTGTACAGCACGTGAATTATGGCAAATGCCAGCAGAGTCGGCTCAAATGATTTTAGCTGCATTACTTGCAGGTTCAGCAGCTATGATTCTTTTAGGTGGAAGCAAGCTTACATATGAAGCGAAAAAATCTTTAGGTGTTGTTTTAGGTTTAAGTGCATTAATGGCATTTATTATTTATATGGCTGAGTATGTTTTTGGACCACAAAAAGCAGAAGAAGTTGCAGCAACTCTTGAGTTTATCAAAGGCGATGGAGCATATACAGTTATGTTCTGGATAGGTCAGTGGATGACATATCTATTACCAATGCTTCTTATAGTATTAAGTCGTGCAAGCAAAAGTGAAAATATTTTAAAACTTGCAGCACTTTTAGCATTAGTGGGTCTATTTATAGTTAAACATGTTTGGCTAATGATCCCACAATTATTACCAATGAGTTAAGGAGAATATTTTAATGTATTTACAAAGTAGAAGAACATTTTTAAAAGGTGCTGCATTTACTGTTGCAGGTGCCGCAATTGCTAAAGGTGTATTTACAGCTGATGCTAAAGCTGAGTCTGTTACACAAAGCAAATTTACAAATACTCCGGACACATTATCATTTTATCCTCCAATGGATCAATGGGATGATTTTAAAGAGTTAGATGGTGACGACTGGAAAAGAGGTGGTATCGATCGCAAGGGTGTAAGAACTGAAGATAATCCTGATGGAATTGAAGTAAACGATTTTATGATTGTTCCTACTGCATGTTCTAACTGTGAAGCATCTTGTGGTTTAACAGCATGGATTGATAAAAAAACTTTTGTAGTTAAAAAGTATATGGGTAACCCATTACATGCAGGTTCTCGTGGACGTAACTGTGCAAAAGGTTATGCTACACAATCTCAAATGTATGATCCAGATAGAATTGCATTCCCACTTAAACGTGCTCCAGGTTCTGCACGTGGTGAAGGTAAATGGATTCGTACCACTTGGGATGAAGCTATGACTACTATCGGTAACAAAATGCATGAAGCTATGAAAGGCGATGATGAGTTATCTAAAAAATCATGTATGTTCCATGTTGGACGTCCAAATGAGAATGGTTTCACTGGTAAAGTGTGGCATACTCTAGGTCAAGATTGTTTCAATTCACATACAAATATTTGTTCATCTGGTGGTCGTACTCCTACTATCCAATGGTCAAATGATGATAGATCTTCACCGGACTGGGCGAATGCGAAACTTATTTTCCTTAACTCATCTCACGCTGCAGATGCTGGTCACTACTTCCAACAAGCTGCTGGGCATATTGCTGATGCAAGAGCTAAGGGTGCTAAACTTGTAGTTATGGATCCTCGTATGTCTAACTCTGCTGGTATGGCTGATCTTTGGATCGCTGCTTGGCCTGGTACGGAAGCTGCAATTTATTTATACTTAGTTCAGCGTATGCTTAACGAAGGTAAAGTAAACGAAACTTTCGTGAAGAAATGGTTTAACTGGGAAGTAATGATGGATAATACTGATTATCTTGAATTTATGGTGAAGCAAAAATATATTGCTGCATTACCAAAAGATAATAGTTTTGAATCATACATGGGTATGTTAAAAGAACTTTATGCTCTATATACACTTGACTATGCTGTTAAAGAAACTCACGTTCCTGCTTACAAATTAGAAGAATTATATGACATGGTAATTTGGGCTGATACTTCAATCTCAACATATTTCTGGCGTGCAGCTGCAGCTGGTAACCGTGGTGGTTGGACTTCTGGTAGAACAGGTTTCTTAATGCTTGGACTTCGTGGTGCAATCGGTCCAGAAGGTGGAACATTCTTCCACCACTGGCATGTTATTTCTGTTGGTGGTAAAGGTGGTTCTTCTACAGTTGGTCAAGGGAAACGTGGTTCAAACATTCCTAAGGTTGATGTATATAATGAACTTTCATTCCCACCGGAATGGCCATTATCAACATATGAGTTATCATACCTTTTACCACATTTACTTGCAGATACAGAGTGGCAAGAAAAATGGACTGCAAAGGGTCTTACTGTTCCTAAGAACATTAAAGTTTGGATTCCTCGTATGTACAACCCAGTTTGGATTAACCCAGATGGTTTTAGATGGATTGAGACTATTAAAGATGAATCTAAAATGGAACTTACATTTAACTTATCCCCAGTATGGTCTGAGACTAACTGGTATGTTGATTATATCTTGCCTGTTGGTTTAGCCGGCGAGCGACACGATCAACATTCTGAAGCTACTATGCCGGCACGATGGACTTCTTTCCGTCAGCCAGTTATGCGTGTTGCTTTAGAGAAAATGGGATGGAAACCAAACAATCCTGCTCGTGGGACTCTTGAAGCACATATTAAAGCTGGTCTTGGTGAAGTTTGGGAAGAGAATGAATTCTGGTTTGATATGTGTGTTAACTATATTGACCCTAAAGGTGATTTATTCCTTGACGATGCTAAAACTAAAACAGTTCACTCTATGTGGGAATCTAAGAAGACTCCAGGTACTCCAGTTACTATTGCTGAGTGGTATGATGCAGCATTTGGTGATAACTTACCAAACCTAAAGAAAATTGCAACATCTGATGATAGATATAAGAATGAAGAATTTCCAGTGTATGCATATATGAGAGATCATGGTGCATGGATGGAAGAGAATCATATTTATTCTGCTCAAGAGAGACCAGTTAAATATGATGGTGAAAATTTAATTTCTCATGGTCATAAATATAACAAGGAAGACTTAACTAAAAATGATAGAACAGGTGTAATTTACGCTAAAGATCATCATGGTGATGGTAAGTATAAAGATAACTTAAAACCAGTTGCTATTGAAGTAGATGGTAAGGTTATGGAAGGTTTTGCTACGCTAGATAAGAAACTTGACTTCTTCTGTGATTGGTTAGCTGAGGATTGGAAATGGCCAGAATATGCGATTCCAATTTATCCAAGAAATGAGCAAGAGAAAAAAGATATGGTTCATATTACATCACATGTAAATCATATGTATATGACAGAAAAAGATTCGTACGCATTAAATACGGTGTTCCGTTTACCATATAATATCCATACTCGTTCTGCTAACTCTAAGCACCTTATGGAAATTTCTCAAAATCATGACCCTATTTGGATCTCAACTCCAGATGCTAAGCGTCAAGGTTTCAAACGTGGGGATGCAATTCGCGTAAGAATTACAGATACTGTTACTGGACTAGAATCTGGCTACTTTGTAGCTATGGCAGTACCAACTGAAGGTGTTCTTCCTGGTACATTAGCTTGTTCACACCACGGTGGTAGATGGAAACTTGTAAACTCTGTTACTATACCAAATGGTGTAAGTGATGGTAAAGTTAATTCTCAGCCAATAGCAAGAAATATGAACGATCCTAAGTTTATGGCACATTCACCAGAAAATGTTGGTAAAGATGGTGCTCAAATTAAGATTGAAGATTATACTGGTACATCTGGACAAAATAGTTTTGGTGTTCCAACTGCTGAACTTCAGATGGATGGAAAAGAAGGTAGAATGAAGTATGTTCAAGGAATTGCTCCATTTAAATCTGACAGATTCGCTGATTACAATAAAGATAGTGAAAATATCTGGTGGGATGGATTAAGTGGTTCTTGGCAAAATGCTGTGGCTGCAGTTCATCCGGATCCAATTTCAGGTATGCATTGTTGGCATCAAAAAGTAATTTTAGAGCCTGCACAAGCTGGTGATAAAATTGGTGATATCTATGTAAATTATGAAAATAACTTTAAAATTTACCAAGGTTGGAGAGATGACTTAACTCGTGGTCTTGATGAGAACTCAGTTAAACGTCGTCCAGAGCATATTAAACGTCCATGGGTGCCTTTATCAAGTAAAGCATATCGTGTAAATATCAAAAAGTAAAAGTTTTAAGTAGCAACGCATTTGCTGTGTTGCTACGTTTGTCAGATACTTATTGTATTCTTCCTTTTTATTTAAAGTTTTTTTAACTTTGATCCATTTTTAAATTAAACTATAGCGAAGCCCACCACATTCTTAAAAATAATCCCCAAGTACTTGTATAACCAACATCAGAAAAAACCAGTTTTTTGTCTTTATCATAGATAAGTGTAGTTGGAAAAACACTTACCTTAAAGTTCGATGCTATATTTCCATCACTGTCATTGATTACGTTAAAAGTATATTTATTTTCTTGTAGCCAAGTTTGTATATCATCATTAGAACCTGATTTAACAGCTATAGTAAGTACATTGTAGTGATTAGAAAGTGTTTGTATATTTGAAGCCTCTAACTTACAAGTAAGACACCATGTAGCCCATATATGTACGAGTATTGGTTTTGTATTATCTAGGGTGTATTTTGAACCATTATATAAAGTGATATTTACTAAATGTAATGGATCTTGATTTAAATATGAACTTTTGTAAAGACTTATTCCGTTTGCAAGCACAGTTATCATAACTATAAATAATATTATCTCTTTTAGATAATGTTTGATTTTATCTTTCATATATACTCTCTTTATAGATTTAAATTGTATTATAGTAGAATTTATTTTTTAAATTGACACAATGTGGTTAGAATATAGCTTAGTAATACAAGGACGTGGTATGCAAAAAATTCAAGATGTTATAGATACTATTAAATACTCAAATTATTTCGATGCATGGGCAGATATTTTTCTTGGAGTGAATGCAGCTATAGAATGGGAACATCTACTTGAAAATAGAGACTCAAAGTATATTTATGATGCTTTAGGAGAAAAGTTACATTCAAACAATGTTCCTTATGTTATTGTTAGTGAATACATTAGTGAATTTTTTCGCTACTATGATAAATATGATGATTATCATGATATAAAAAATAAAATAGCCGAAGCCTATTTAAGTAAAAAATTAAAGTCAGATAGTGACTTGATATCTCAAGAAATTAACAAAAAACTTTCTGTTACCTTACATGAAAAAAAAGATTTAATAAATGCTCATTTACACTGGATGCAAAACTTTATTTCTACCATTATCGGTAGTCCAAAGTTTTTTGAATTGGATCCCACTAAATGTTTTGTCGGTTTATGGATTTTAGAGGAAGGTTCAGAAAATATACATCCAAAAATTAATGAACTACATAACAACTTACATGCAATGGCGCAAAGCGCTATACGAATGTATGATAAAAATGATTATGCTTATTTCTTACTATTGTATCTTGATATTTTAATGTCATCTTATCAAATACGAGATATCATAATGAATGTATATTTTTCAAGACGTTTAACATCAATCTATCAAGATTCACTTACAAAACAGGGGAACTATTTTCAGCTTAGAGTAGATATGGAAAATTTATCTAATGAGAATATACTCTTAATTCTTAACATCAAAGAGTTTAGTAAAATAAATTTACTCTATGGTCATGATTTTGGAGATCTTATAATAAAAGAGATTATTGAGTATATTTCCAAAATTGTAAATACGAGCAATATTTATCGTATCTATGGAGATGAATTTGCTATCATGTTTCCAGAAGAAAAGAAAGAAAAAATATTTGAGCAGATTAAACATAAACTAGAAGAAAAAGAGTTTCATGTCAAAGATGAAAAAATTAGACTTTCTTTTTATGGAAGTATTGCCAGCTTATCTGAAGATGTTCTAGAAAGATGTGAGTACGGACTCATGCTTTCAAAAAATAATTTGGGTGAAATTACTAATGTAGATATGATTGATGATTCTCTGTTAAAGAAATATGCTCAAAATATTACTATATCACAAGAATTAAGATTAGCCTTTATGGATAATAGGATAATTCCTTACTATCAAGCTATTATGGATATAGATACTGGAAAGATCGTGAAGTATGAAGCACTTATGCGTGTTGTCGACATACATTCAAATATTTTAGAACCAAGCGAATTTTTAGAAGTTTTACAAGGGATGTATATTTATCCTGAAGTTACAAAATTAATGATAAAAAAAACTTTTGAAAAATTTGCAGAAAATACACTTGATTTTTCTATCAACCTCTCTTTTGCAGATATTGTTAATCTTGACACAGAAGCCTTCATTATTGCTATATTAAAACAGTATCCAGATGCCGCTCAACGTTGTACATTTGAACTCTTAGAAAATGAGGCTATTCATAATCATGTAGAGGTAATAGATTTTTTTGCATCTTTACACAGTTTTGGTGTGAGTATAGCCTTAGATGATTTTGGGGTAGGGTACTCTAACTACGAAACAATTTTTAAGTTTGATATTGATTATATAAAGATAGATGGATCTTTAACTCAATCTCTTTTAACGAATGAGCGTTCTCGCATATTGATGGAGTCAATTGTAACGGTGGCTAGAAAACTAGATGCAAAACTGATTGTTGAATTTGTTAGTTCTCAAGAGTTACTGGATGAAATTTCTACTATGGATATTGATTATGTACAGGGGTATTATATAGGTAAGCCCCAAAAGGACTTACTTTAGAAATTTTGAGAAAAAGTGAACTTACTCTATCTCTGCGTCGATTACGTCGTCATCTTCTTTTTTCTTTTTCGCATCTGCTTGGGCAGCAGCTGGATCTTGATCTTTTTTGTACATTTCCTCAGCCATTTTATGTGCAGCTTCAGTTAAAGTTTTCACTTTTTCTTCGATTTGCTCTTTTGTAGCTGACTCATCTTTTAAAGTGTCTTTTAAATCAGTTGCAGCAGCTTCGATTTTTGCTTTTTCTTCAGCGTCAAGCTTATCGCCCATCTCTTCCATAGATTTTTCAGTTTGAGCTATAAGTGCGTCAGCTTGGTTTCTTAAGTCCACTAATGCTTTTTTCTCTCCATCAGCAGCTTTGTTTTCTTCTGCATCTTGAACCATTTTGTTAATCTCTTCTTCACTAAGTCCAGATGATCCAGAGATTGTAATTGACTGAGATTTACCAGTACCTTTGTCAGTTGAAGAAACAGTTAAAATACCATTTGCATCGATATCAAAAGTCACTTCGATTTGAGGCACACCACGTGGTGCTGCTGGAATATCTCCAAGCTCAAATAAACCAAGTGATTTGTTGTCTTTAGCAAATTCTCGCTCGCCTTGACCAACACTGATAGAAACAGCTGGTTGGTTGTCTTCAGCAGTTGAGAACACTTGAGATTTTTTAACAGGAATCGTAGTTCCTTTTTCAATAATCTTTGTCATAACTCCACCAAGAGTCTCAATTCCAAGTGATAATGGAGTAACATCAAGAAGTAGAACATCTTTAACATCCCCACGTAAAACACCACCTTGAATAGCAGCACCCGCAGCAACAACTTCATCAGGGTTTACGCTTTTATTTAATGCTTTTCCACCGAAGTATTTAGAAACAGCTTCTTGAGCAGCTGGAACACGAGTGGAACCACCAACCATGATAATCTCTTTGATGTCGCCATTTTCTAAATCAGCTTCTTTCATAGCTACTTTAATGTGATCAATTGTTTCGTCAATCAGTTTAGAAATCATCCCTTCAAATTTAGCACGAGTCAGTTTTATAACAAGATGCTGAGGACCAGCTTCTGTCATCGTAATAAACGGTAGGTTGATTTCAGTCTCAGTTGAGCTTGAAAGTTCTTTTTTAGCATTCTCAGCAGCGTCTTTTAGACGTTGAAGAGCCATTTTATCATTTTTAAGTTCAATTCCATGAGAGTTTTTAAACTCAGCATTTAAGAAATCAACGATTTTGTTATCGAAGTCATCTCCACCTAAGAATGCATTACCGTCTGTTGAAAGAACTTCAAAAGTGCCATCAGAAATCTCTAAAGTTGTAACGTCAAATGTACCACCACCAAGGTCATATACAAGTACATTTTCTTCAGTTTTAGAGTCAAGTCCATAAGCAAGTGCAGAAGCAGTTGGCTCATTGATGATTCTTAGAACATTAAGACCGGCGATTGTACCAGCATCTTTTGTCGCTTTTCTTTGTGAGTCATTAAAGTATGCCGGAACTGTAATAACAGCGTCAGTCACTTTAGAACCTAAATAAGCTTCAGCATCTTCTTTTAGTTTAGTAAGAATTTTAGCTGAAATCTCTTGTGGTGTGTAAATTTTTCCTGCAACGTCTACAGCTGCTGAACCATCTTTATCCACGATATTATATGTTACCTTATCGTGTGCTTGTTTAGCATTTTCTTCGTCCATCATAAGACCCATAATTCTCTTGATTGAAGAGATTGTTTTCTCAGGGTTTGTGATTGCTTGACGTTTTGCAGGATCTCCTACTAAAACATCACCTTTATCTGTAAATGCCACAACTGAAGGAGTTGTGTTTTTACCTTCTGCATTTGGGATGATTTTCGCTTCACCACCCTCATAAACTGCTACACATGAATTTGTTGTTCCTAAATCTATTCCAATAACTTTACTCATTATAATTTCCTTAATTTTATTTCATAAAATGAAGCAAATTCATTCGCTCCATTATTAGTCCGCAAAAGGAACTAGTCCCTTTTACTCCGCTTGCGCCGCTGTGGCGACTAAAGTTTTCCATATTTGTTTAATTATTTACGAATCTAATTCGCGACTATTACCATTGCTTCACGCAGTGGTCTGTTTTTATATTTATAACCAGTTTGAAAAGTTTGAACAATTTGTCCAGATTCCACAGTGTCGCTATCGACCGCTTGAACAGCGTTGTGAATATTTGGATCAAACGGTTCGTCATAGGCCACCATAGTGACTCCATGTTTTTCTAAAGAAGTAAGAAATTGTTTATATGTCAATTCTATCCCTTCTTTTAGCTTATCAAAAAGTTCAGCTTTATCCGCTTCACTTTTAGCTGAGTTCATTGCACCTTGAAGTGAATCCATCACGGGAATCATATCTTTGGCAAATTTTTCATTTGAGTACTCAACTGCTGTGTATTTCTCACGTTCTAATCTTTTTTTGATATTATCAAAATCAGCATGAACACGTGCATATTTGTCTTTTAGTTCTGTTAATTCAGCTTGTAAAAGATCAAGCTCATTTTCAACTGCTTCAGAATCTGCTTCCGCTTCTTCGTATATTGTTTCTAAGTTTTCCTCTTTTGTTTCAAGAGGTTCTTCTTGTGTGTTATCTTTAGACATAATTGTTAAGTGACTCCTTTTCTTTAAAAACCATTATTTTGGCTGACTTTTTAATGTATTTCTAAAAAGATAAAAGCATTATACAGATTGAGTGTAACAATGTCAAGTAAAACTTTAGTTGTATTTGTTATCTATGTTTAGTCTAGTACACTCATATATAAAATCTCTTTGTAAATATAGATTAGTGTATGATTATAAAATATAATCTAGGGAGAGAAATATGAAAATAGTTTCATGGTTTTTAGGACTCGTAGTAATGGTTATAGTTGGAATATACTTTATGTTATTTACAGCTATAGGGAATGGGATTTTAGCACCTATTGTAGAAAAAAAAATAAAAGAGCAAACAAATTTAGATTCTAAATTACAAGTTTTTTCTCTAAGTATGAGTGAGTTTGAAGTACTTTTAGAACTAAATAAAGATAATAGTATCTCTGTAAAAGGGGTGTATTCCATTTTTGATCAATCTTTTAATACAGAGTATGATGTAAAATTAAATAAGCTTGAAACTTTAAAGCCTTTAACAAAAAAACCTTTAAAAGGTCCATTGTTTACTGATGGTACGGCTAAAGGAGATATGGCTTTTATGGTTATAGATGGTAAAAGTGATATTGCTATCAGTACTACTGTGTATCATATGGAGTTAAGTAATTTAGATCCAACATCTATAATCGCAAAAATTCAAAATGCAGATTTAAGAGCACTTTTAGAACTTGCAGGTGAAAAAGCATATGCTCAAGGGAAGATTGATGTTGATGTTAATTTTAAAAATATAAAAGTTCATGAGTTAGATGGAAATATTCTCTTAAGCACTAAAGATGGTAAGTTAAATGATGAGCTTATGAGTAAAGAGTTTGAGTTAGATATCCCAACCACCAAGTTTAGTATGAATCTAGATGCAAAACTAAAAGGGGATGATGTAAATTATGTATATGCATTAAATTCTAATCTTGCAAAGATTACATCAGCTGGAAATATAGTGCCAGAACCTTTAAAAGTGGATATTACTTATAGTTTAGATATAAAAGAATTAGCAGTCTTAAAACCAATTATTCAAGAGGATGTACGAGGTCCTTTTACTTTAGATGGAACAGCTAAAGGAACTCAAAAAAATATGATTGTAGAGGGGGTAAGTGATTTAGCATCTTCAGATACTCAGTTTAGTACTATTTTGAAAAATAATAAACCTATTTCTTTAAACGCAAGTATAGAAAACTTAAAAATTGAAAAACTTTTATATATGTTAAAACAGCCTCATTACGGAGATGGTATTCTTACTTTAAATGTAGATATGGAAGATCTTAGAAAAGGAAATTTAAAAGGGCATGTGATTTCTAATATTAAGAATGGTTTATTGGATTCAAAGTATTTGACAAAAGAACAGGGTTTTAAAACTATGATGCCTAAAACTACATTTAATGTAATTACAAATACTATCTTAAATGGAGATATGACAGAAACTAAATTGAATCTAAAATCAACATTAGCTACACTTGATATAGAAAAAGCAAAGTATGATTTAGAGAAGAAATCGATTACAAGTGACTTTAAGGCTACGGTTTCAGATTTAGACAATCTATTTTTTATTACAGAGAGACATCTTAAGGGGGCGATTACTTTAAATGGAAAGATTAAAAAAGATAAAGATTTAGATCTGCAAGTACATTCTAAAATAGCAGATGGAACTTTAGATGCAAAACTTTTTAATGATGACCTTCATGTGGATTTAAAATCGATTCAAACACTCAAAGCTCTTGAAATGCTTATTTATCCAGAAGTTTTTGCTTCTTCACTTAATGGGGTACTTGATTATAATACTAAAGCGGAGAAAGGGAAATTTAACGGTAATTTAGTGGGTGGTAAATTTACACCAAATACAATGCTTACTCTTGTAAAACAGTATGGAAATGTTGATTTGTATAAGGAAAGTTTTAAAGGAGATGTGAGTGCAGATGTAAACAAAGAAAAACTTCTTGCTTCATTTAGTCTTGCATCCAATAGCTCTTCAATTAAAACAAAAGAAGCAAAGTTAGATTCTAAAGAAAAAACTGTAGATGCTACTATAGAAATAACAGCAAATAAACATCCTATATCTGTTAGTTTAAAAGGAGATACATCAAGTCCTGCAGTATCTGTAGATGCTGGAGATATACTTCAAAAAGAAGTTGAAAAAGCTGTTGGTGAAAAACTAAACGGTTTATTAAAAGGTTTTTTTAACTAGATACATCTGCCAATGTCAAACAAAAGAGCACTTCTTTTTTGTTTGACTCTAGGCATGAAATAGCTTGAGATAAAGTAGAACCAGTAGTGATAATATCATCAACTAAAATTATCTCTGTTGCTTGTATTTTCCTCATTTTAAAATTTCTTGGATTTAAAAGTCTAAACTCTTTACTCTTTCCAGAATAAGAGACGAGATTATCGGCTCGTAGCTTGTTAGAAAGTGCTTTTATATTTTTACTACAAAGAGAATTGTTTAATACTGCAGTATGAGAATATCCACTATCAACTGTATCATCAATAGCGACAGAAGATACTCGATTGGTAAAGTTAAATTCTTGTGCAAATTTTTTAAAGCTGTTTTTTGCAAGAATCTTATAAATATAATATCCTATATCAGTGTGTTTAGTGTGGAGTAGGTTTTTAATATCTTTGTATTTGTAAAATGAGATAACTTCGATGTTATTTAGGATTTTTCTTTTGTAAATAGAGGGTGCTAAAAAGGTTTCTTGACAATGTTTACAGATATGCGAAAGAGATAAACTTTCGCATAATAAGCATTTCATAGCAGTGGCTGTTAATCCATTTTTAAAACTGACATAAAGGCTTCACTAGGAAGTTGCACTTTTCCTATAGACTTCATACGTTTTTTACCGGCTTTTTGCTTTTCTAGTAGTTTACGTTTACGGGTAATATCTCCACCGTAACATTTAGCAGTAACATTTTTACCCATAGACTTCACCGTTTCGCGAGCGATAATTTGAGAACCTAAAGAAGCTTGAACAGCTACTTCAAAAAGTTGACGAGGTATAATCTCTTTCATATTTTTAACTAAAATACGACCACGTGAAAGAGCTTGATTACGAGGAACAACGATACTGAGTGCGTCTACTGCTTCACCAGCTACTTTGATGTCAAGCTTCACCAAATCGCCAACTCTAAAATCTATTGGTTCATAATCAAATGAAGCATAGCCTTTAGAGATTGATTTTAAGGTGTCGTAAAAGTCTACAACTATCTCATTCATCGGAACTTCATACTCAAGCATAACTCTGCCTTCATTAAGATAAGTCATCTTGCTTTGGGTGCCGCGTTTACTTATAAGAAGCGTTATGATGTTACCAAGATATTCACTTGGGGTAATTACTGTGGCTCTCACATAAGGCTCTTCAATTCTGCTAATTCGATTTACCTCTGGTAATTGAGATGGATTTTGGACATGTATTTTTTCACCATTATTAAGATATACCTCATATATTACCGATGGTGCTGAAGCGATTAGGTCCAGATTGAATTCACGTTCAAGTCTCTCTTTTACAACTTCCATATGGAGCATTCCAAGAAAACCAACACGAAAACCAAAGCCAAGTGCTAAAGATGTTTCAGGCTCATACGATAAAGAACTGTCATTGAGACGAAGCTTATCGAGTGCTTCACGTAAGTTTTCAAAATCATCCGTATCTATTGGATATATACCCGCAAAGACAAATGGTTTAGCGGGTTCATATGTTCCAACAGGTTCTTTAGCAGGATTTTTTGCATCCGTAATAGTATCGCCAACATTGATAACACTTACCTCTTTAAGACCAAGAACAACGATACCGATTTCACCGCATTCAATAGAAGGAGTTTTGATTTTTTTCTTAGGATGTGGATACATCAGGTCTAAAATTTGATGTTCTTCACCATTACTCATAAGCTTGATATTTTGACCTTTTCTTACTTGTCCATCAAAAACACGTACTAGTGCCAAAGCACCTAGGTACTGGTCAAACCAAGAATCATAAATAATTGCTTTAGTAGTAGCTTCAGGATCTCCAACAGGGGCTGGCACGCGCTCTACTATAGCATCTATAAGCTCACGAATTCCAACACCGGTTTTTGCAGAAACTAAACAAGCATCTGTAGCATCTATACCGATACTCGTTTCAATCTCTTCGGCAACTTTTATTGGGTCTGCCGCGGGAAGATCTATTTTATTTATAACTGGGATAAGCTCGAGATCATTGTCCAGTGCCAAATAAACATTTGCAATAGTTTGAGCTTCTACACCTTGTGCTGCATCTACGATAAGAAGTGCCCCATCAGAAGAAGCTAAAGATTTACTCACTTCATAAGAAAAATCAACGTGACCCGGAGTGTCAATGAGATTAAGAATGTAGTGTTGTCCATCTTTTACATAGTCAAGTCTAACAGATTGTGCCTTTATAGTAATTCCACGCTCTTGTTCGATGTCCATTGTATCCATCATTTGAGTAGTCATCTCACGTTCAGTCACGGAACCACACTCTTGGATGATTCTATCTGCTAAGGTACTCTTACCGTGGTCGATATGAGCGATGATAGAAAAGTTTCTAATATTATTCAATTATATACCTCTGATTATTCAAAAAGACCATTAACGCTTTCGTTGTGGTATACACGACGAATTACCTCTGCAAAAAGCGGAGCGACTGTTAATACTTTAATATTTTTATGTGGTTTTGTAACAAGGGTGTTTGTGATGATTAGTTCATCTAACTCGCCATGGTCTAAGTTTTGATATGCTTTTCCACTAAGAACACCGTGTGTAGCACATGCCATAACAGAAGTCGCACCTTTGTTTTTAAGTGCAGTAGCAGCCTTTACCATAGTTCCAGCCGTATCTACCATATCATCTATCATGATTACATCATGACCTTCAACGTTTCCAATGATCCCCATAACTTCAGCTTCATTTGCTTTTTCACGACGTTTATCCACGATAACCATCTCTAAACCCATACGTTTAGCAAAGTATCTTGCACGTGCAACACCACCGATATCTGGTGAAGCGATGATTGGATTTTTAAGGTTTTTACTTTTTATGTAATGCTCAAAAGTGATAGAACCATAAAGGTTATCAACCGGAATATCAAAAAATCCTTGAATTTGACCAGCATGTAAGTCGATAGTGATTACTCTATCTATCCCTGCAGTTTCATACATATTTGCAACCAGTTTTGCGGTAATTGGAACACGTGGAGCTGCTTTACGGTCTTGTCTAGCATAACCATAGTAAGGTACAACAGCGGTAATACTTGAAGCAGATGAACGTTTAAGTGCATCTGTCATAATAAGTAGTTCCATTAAATTGTCATTTGATGGAGCACCAGTCGATTGGACTATAAAAACATCACGACCACGAACAGATTCTGCAATTTGCACAGAGATCTCACCATCACTGAATCTTTTTGTGTCGGCGTTGCCTAATGGAATATCTAGAACTTGACAAATTTCTTTTGCAAACTCAATACTGGCACTACCGGCAAAAACTTTATAACCACGCATAGGGATTCCTTTGGGTAAAAATTAATACGGAATTATACAAGAAGAGTGCTGAGGGGATGTTAAAATTGTTAAAAGATAATTAATAGACTGAAAAAGTGATGTCTACTTAATACAGATATATTTTAAAATTTGGTAAATTAATAAAGTTAGAAGTAGTATTAATAAGTATGATGGTGCTCAATACTGGATTCGAACCAGTGACCACTTCCATGTCATGGAAACACTCTACCACTGAGTTAATCGAGCAATAGTGAAATATTACCCAAAAAATCTTAAAGTAATTTTTTTGTAATTATTTTGAGATAAGAAAGATTTTTATATTTAATTTATGTTTATTAAGTGTATAATTTCATCATTAAAAAATATTCTTGAGAGAAGATAATGAAATTAACTGAATTAGAAGCATTAGGACTTAAAAATGTAGGTCAGGTTTTCCATAACTTAAGCTATGAAGATTTGATAAAGCACGAACTAGATAATTGTGAAGTGCAAGAAACGAAAAAAGGTGCTACAGCAGTTGATACAGGGATATTTACAGGACGTAGTCCTAAGGATAAGTTTTTTGTTGATCGTGATCCATCTAACAAATATATAGCTTGGGGTGATGTAAACAAAAAAGTTTCGTCTGAAATATTTGAAGAACTATTGGTAGTTGCGCAAGAGCAATTATCTGGTAAGGACTTATATGTAACAGATGTATTTTGTGGTTCGTCTATTGCTTCAAAAAGATCAGTTCGTTTTGTTTCTGAAATAGCTTGGCAGTCTCACTTTGTTAAAAATATGTTTATTCGTCCTACCGCTCCAGAACTAGAAGTTTTTAAAACTGACTTTGTTGTTTTGAATGCATGTAAAGCGGTGAATGATAAATGGAAAGAGCATGGACTTAATTCGGAAGTATTTGTACTTTTTGATGTTGAAAATAATATAGCAATTATTGGTGGTACTTGGTATGGTGGTGAAATGAAAAAAGGAATTTTTTCAATGATGAACTACTGGTTGCCATTGGAAGGTAAGCTTGCGATGCATTGTTCTGCAAATGTTGGGGAGAAAGGTGATACTGCACTTTTCTTTGGTTTAAGTGGAACTGGTAAAACTACTCTTTCAACAGACCCACATCGGGCACTAATTGGTGATGATGAGCATGGTTGGGATAATTATGGTGTATTTAACTTTGAAGGTGGATGTTACGCAAAAGTAATCAACCTTGATGGGAAAAGTGAACCAGAGATTTATAATGCAATCAGAACAAATGCACTTCTAGAAAATGTTGTTATGTATGGTAAGGGTGAAGTTGATTACGAAGATGGTTCTAAAACTGAGAACACGCGTGTATCTTACCCTATTGAGCATATCGATAATCATAAACATGATTTAATGGCTGGGCATCCGCAAAATATTATCTTCTTAACTGCAGATGCCTTTGGTGTTTTACCTCCAGTGTCTGAACTTACGAAAGAGCAAGCGATGTACTACTTTTTAAGTGGTTATACTGCAAAAGTAGCTGGAACTGAACGTGGAATTACAGAACCAGTTGCAACTTTTTCAGCTTGTTTTGGTGAAGCTTTTTTACCGCTTCACCCAACTGTATATGCAAAACTTCTTGGCGAAAAGATTGATGAACATGGTGTAAATGTATATCTAGTAAACACTGGATGGACTGGTGGTGCTTATGGTGTTGGAAAACGTATGAGTATTAAAAATACACGCGCATGTATCAACGCTATTTTAGATGGAAGCATCAAAAATTCTGAGTTTGATACCACAAGAACATTCAGACTAAAAGTTCCAAAAACTCTTGGAGATATTAAGCCTGAGATTTTAAATCCTCGTAATGCATGGGAAGATAAAGAACTATTTGATAAAACTAGAGATGAATTAGCTGAGATGTTTATTGAAAATTATAAAAAGTACCAAGATGGTGAACATACGGACTACGAAGCATTCGGTCCGATTGTAGGTTCATAATAATTATTTATTCAAATAATGTAGAGGGTTTATTTGGTTCATATCCTCTATATTTGAATCCATCTTAAAGTAACTTACAGGATTCATTTTATTTATATCTTCTATATTAGAATTCATATTACTCATAGACTTATCCATAGAATTTATATATTGAGCCATTGTATGCATATCGTATTTCATTGATTTCATATCTGCTGCCATAGATTGCATATTTGCAGATAATGAAGACAATAGCTCCCACATAACAGAAGCCATAATAACTCCGGCTATTGAAAATATAGTTAGTAATGTGTAAGCAAATATTCTATCATGTTTGCTGATTTTGTGTATTGCATCCGCAATTTTTGATTCATGTTCTTGGTACATATTTGTGCATCCTTATTTTTTTCTAAAGAAGTTAAGCTTTTGGTTTACGCTTTGTCGCTTGTTCCATATAGAACCATAATCCAGCAGCAAATACTACTAAAATGACAGGTGCTATCCAGGGTTTTTCACCGATAAGCCCAGCTAGTTCCATTAATGGTTTACCAGAGTAATAACTTCCAAGTCCAACAACTAGTGCCCAAACAGCAGCACTTAGAACATTTAATATTGCAAACTTTTTGAAGTCATATTTTGTTAGTCCGATGGCAATAGGAATTAATGTTTTAATACCATATATAAATTTCTGAATGAGAATAATCCATGAACCGTATTTTTTCATCATAATATGAGAAAGAGCCAGTTTTCTTCTATGTTTGCGTAAGCCTTCCATCATCATATTTTTTTGATAGCGTGCCATATAAAAAAGCATGATATCTCCAAGTGCATTTGCTGTAAAAGCTATGGCGATAGAAGTTGTTAAATCCATTTTACCCATATAAGATAGAACTCCAGCACCAACAAGTGCTACAAATCCACCACCAAAAGAGTAAAGAAAAAGTCCTATATATCCATATGTAGCTAAATTACTAAATGTATCTTCCAAAAATTACTCCTTAATTTTTGATAGTGGAAATCTTTTTGACGAGTATATTTTACTTTTAAAATGTAACCAGAAAAAAATTAGATTTGCACTACCTACCTTTTGTTATAGTTGTTTTATTTTTTGTATTTCATCACGAAGACGAGCTGCTTCTTCAAAATTTAATTCTTTTGCAGCTTGTTTCATTTTAAGCATCAACTCTTTTGTTATTGCTTTTTTTTCTGAAGCTGGCATTTTATCGAGTTTTTTATGTTTTTGGTAGATATCGCCGTATTCTTCCACTTTTAGATT